>ERZ1034383.323-NODE-323-length-8242-cov-2.202150_pt1 | contig 8242 bp, 6 predicted proteins | sample MGYA00520613_ERZ1034383 | MGnify/ENA primary metagenome ERZ1034383 (study PRJEB33736, sample SAMEA104288467) | Azolla filiculoides | biome: Urban; feature: water surface; material: ditch water | place: Netherlands | collected 2014 ... | reverse complement strand
AGTGTATATTTCAGTTTGGTCTTCAGCATGGAATTCCCCTTTTTAATTTGCTGACGAATGAAATTCGGCTCCAAGACTAAGCGAGCCGCAGAAGCACCTCGCGGAAATCGCGATCAATCGTTTCCTCGTTGTGATGTCGACCGTCGCGAACCACCCACCGGCCGCCCACCATCACATCGCGCACGGCGTCATTGCCGGTGGCAAACAGCCAGCGATCCAGAGCCTGATCGCCAGATGCCGTGCCGATGAACGGATTGTCGCCGTTGAGAACCACAAGATCGGCGCGGGCACCGACGCGGATGCCGCTGGTCCGCATTCCGGCGGCCTGTGCGCCACCGCTCAAGGCAGCATCGAACAGGGTTCGGCCGACGGATGCACCTGGGCCGCTGGCCAGACGGTTGCGGCGGCGGTCGCGCAGCCTTTGGCCATATTCGAGCAGGCGCAGTTCTTCGGCAACCGTCGTTGCAACATGGCTGTCGGTACCGATACCGAACGCTCCGCCATGGCCGACATAATCGGTTGCCGGGAAGATTCCGTCGCCGAGATTGGCCTCAGTCGCCGGGCAAAGGCCAGCAACTGCACCGGAACGCGCCAGCCGCGCCGTTTCATCCGGTGTCATATGCGTGGCATGAATGGCGCACCAGCGCTCGTCCACCGGCATTTCATCCAGCAGGTACTCAACCGGCCGACGGCCACTCCAGGCCAGGCAGTCCTCGACTTCCCGTTCCTGTTCGGCGACATGAATATGGATCGGGCCACCGGTCTTTTCGGCCGAAAGGACCGCGCGCATTTCATCAGGCGTGGCCGCCCGCAGCGAATGAATGGCCAAGCCAAGGGTGGCGCCCGCGGCATCGCATTCAGGCTTCAGCGCATCGAGCAGGCTCAGAAACTGGTCAACATCATGAATGAAGGGTCGCTGCCCCTCTCCCGGCTCCATTCCGCCGAAACCAGCATGCGCGTAGAAGACCGGCAGATGGGTCAGGCCGATGCCGGATGCTTGAGCCGCACGCAGGATCCGCAACGATGTCTCGGCCACGTTTGCGTAGCGACGCCCCCCGGCCGCATGATGGAAATAGTGGAACTCGACGATCCTGCCGAAACCACCTTTCAGTAGTTCACTATACAACTTAGTCGCAACAATCTCGACATCATCCGGCGACATTTGCCCGACGAGCCGATACATCGCGTCGCGCCAGGTCCAGAAACTGTCGTCAGTAGACCCGGCCAGCTCGGCGAGACCGGCCATAGCCCGTTGAAATGCGTGAGAATGCAGGTTTTGCAGGGCCGGAACAACCGGACCACTGACGCTCTCCAGATCAGAAGCAGCGTCGGAAGCCGCCTCGATCGCTACAACGCTTCCATCGTCGCCAATGCTCAACACGACGTCAGATACCCAGCCCTGCGGCAGCAATATCTGTTTACAGAAGAGAGAACGAGACGCCGTCATTTGCGTGCCCTTAGCAAGTTGTATAGGGAAGATGGCAGAGTTTTTCGAATGCGGCAAGTGGCCCGCAAAAACTTTGTGCTTTATTTCCGATGCGTATTTTGTATGCACATGACGGAACGACGTGGAGAACCGAGCATGGCCGAAGGCGACCGGACGATCGAGGCTGCGGGCCAATCAGGCGACCAGCCTGGGACCGCGCGCGACATTCCGCTCTACGAACGCCTAAAGGCGGATATCAAGAAGCGGATAGAAACCGGTGAATGGCCACCCCATCATCGCGTTCCGTCTGAAAACGAGATTGCCGACACCCTGAATGTCAGCAGGATGACGGCCAATCGTGCCTTGCGGGAACTGGCGAGCGAAGGCGTAATCGTACGGGTGCAAGGCCGCGGATCCTTCGTCGCCACCAAGAAGCGCAGCGCACCTTTCATGGGTGTTCGCAACATTGCCGACGAGATCACCGAGCGCGGCGCGATCCATACGGCAGAGGTCATCCTTGCCCAGACCGAAGTCTGCGGCCACGAGCTTGCCGAGGCGATGAACATAGAGGTCGGACTATCGGCATTTCACTCGGTCATCCTGCATCACGAGGACGAGGTGCCGATCCAGCTTGAGGATCGTTTCGTCAATCCGGCCGTCGCGCCTGACTATCTCGGCCAGGATTTCCGGGCGACAACGCCCAATGCCTACCTCACCCGTATCGCGCCGATCTCGCATACCGAACAGTTCGTCGAGGCGGTGCTGCCGCAGCCGTGGGAATGCAAACATCTGTCGATCGCGCGCTCTGAGCCCTGCCTGTTGATCCGGCGGCGCACATGGTCGGCCGATCGGATCGTCACATCCGTCCGCCTTCTCTATCCCGGCAGCCGCTACCGGCTGGAAAGCAGTTCCTGAGCGGATGCGAACGGGCATCGCCCGGTAGGCCCGCCATCAGGCAGAGACGGAGCACGCCTTGCCGCGGACACTGTTCGGCTCGCGCCCGACGGCCTGGAGTTCCTTGGCGAGCCAGTCGACGAAGACTCGCACCTTGTTGCTCAGATGCCGGGTCTGCGGATAGACGACATAAAGCGGCAGCGGATCTCGCCGCCATTCGGTCAGGACGGGCACAAGTTCTCCCTTTTCCACCGCGCTTTTGACCATGAATTCCGGAACCTGAACCACGCCCATACCGGATATCGCAGCATTCAGGTATGAGCGGCTGTCATTGATCGAGACAATGTAATTGGGCGAAATCTCGAGCACCTCGCCGTCCCGGTCAAAGTCCATCGGCATGACGCGACCTGACTGGGCGTTCAGGTAACCGACGCAGAAATGCTCGGATTCAAGCTCTCTCGGATGTTGCGGCATACCGAACTTCTCGACGTAGAACGGTGCCGCATAGGTGTGCGTCTCCAGCTCTCCGACCTTGCGCGCCACCAGCGACTGGTCGGTCGGCGTGCCGGCCCTGAGCGCACAGTCAACATTCTCGGCGATGTAATCGACAAGACGGTCGCCGACGCCGATATCCAGACGGATATCGGGATATCGCATGTAGAAATCGCAGATTGCCGGCATGACGACGAGATCGGCGAAAACGCCCGCCATTTCAACGCGAAGACGTCCGGATGGCTGGGTCTGGGCGCTGGAAAAACTGCCGTCAAGCTCCTCGAGTTCACCAAGCAGCTGCGTCGCGCGCTCGTAGTAGAGCGCACCTTCCGTCGTCACCATCACCCGCCTCGTGGTGCGGTTCAGCAGGCGGGTCCGCAAATGCCCCTCAAGGCTCTGTATGAGATTGGTCACCGAGGTCTTCGGCATGCTGAGACTACTTGCCGCCCGGGTAAAATTGCCCGTCTCGACTACCCTGACGAAAACGCGCATCGCCGATAGCTGGTCCAAATGAGCCTCCTTGTGCGCCGCACCATTATTCCTAATTTTGGAATAGTATAATCACAATTCGCTGACTTGTGCAGTTTATTCGGGACAATCATATTTATTCCCAGACAAGCGTCGGCTTCGTCCTCCATTTATGGAGAGCCGCCATGGGTATTTCAATGACAGCGCAATGGGAAAACATCGCCTCGAACAGGCCATCGGCATCGCCATTGAGCGTGCGTGTTTACCAGGGTGAGGATCTGCCGAAAGCACCGCCGCTCGTGCTTTACCTGCGCGGTGGCGCGTTTCTCGGCTCCGAGCCCGGGGCCGATGAGCGGCCGGTGGCACGGGCGCTGGCGGATACCGGCGCGGTGGTGGTCGAGGCTGACTACAGCAGCCCGTCGCACAATGCCTTTCCAGAGGCGTTGGAACTGGCATTCAGCGCGTTGAGCTGTCTCAACAGCCGGCGCAAGACCTACGGAAGCGCGAAATCGCTGCTTCTGGTGGTGGGCGAAGAGGCAGGAGGCAATGTCGCTGCGGGGGTTGCGCTCAAGGCGCGCGATCTCATCCCGGGCGAATTGAGCGGGCAGATCCTGTTGTCGCCGATGATCGACCCGCGGATGGCGACGGTGTCGTTTCGCGAGGCCGACCGGATCGGCATGCGGCAGCGCTGGTCGGACGGCTGGGGCCGCTATCTTTCGATGGTGGGCAATTTTGCCCATCCCTATGCGGCCCTTTGCCAATGCACCCGGCTCTCCGGTCTGGCGCCGGCTTTGGTGCTGACGGCCGACAACGATCCGCTTCGTGACGAGGCAATGGCTTACGCGACCCGGCTGAAAAAAGCGGGCGTGCCGGTCACACAACACAGTTTCCCGGCCTCCTCCGGATGGACGGGCATCTACAGCGACGAAAGTGGCGATTGGCTGAATCCCCTTTGTAGCCAATTCAAAAGTTTCGTCGAAAACTTAAAACATTGAAATGAGCATTTAGACCAGAACCACCGGCTCGGTTTCGAGCCAAGGAGACCAAGATGACATCGAAGAAGCTACGCTGGGCCCTGTGGGGCGCCGGCATGAGTGTTGCTGCGTCCGTAACAGGTGCGGCGTTCTACTTCACCCCGCCGACCGCCAATGCCGCGTCCACGGAAGCAACTGCTGCGGCCCCTGCCGTGCCGGTCACCGTGACCGCCGTCGAGCCGCGCAAGGTGACCATCTGGCAGGAGTTCTCCGGCCGGCTCGAAGCCGTCGACCGCGTTGAACTCCGGTCGCGGGTGGCCGGTGCCGTGCAGTCCGTTCACTTTCGCGAAGGCAGCATGGTCAAGGCCGGCGACCGCCTGATCACGATCGATCCAGCACCCTATGCCGCTCTGGTTTCCCAGGCCGAGGGCCAGGTTGCATCGGCCCAGGCACGCGTCGATCTGGCGCTGACCGAGCTTGAGCGTGGCAAGACCCTGTCGTCGCGCAACACCATTTCGCAGAGCGATCTGGCGCAGCGTGAAAGCACGCACAAGGAGGCACTGGCAGCCCTTCAGTCGGCCAATGCACAGCTGACCTCCGCACAACTCAATCTGGACTATACCGACATCCGCGCGCCGATCAGCGGCCGCGTCGGCAAGCTGGAAATCACACCCGGCAACCTGGTCGCCGAAGGCTCCGCCTCCACGCCTCTGACGACCCTTGTGTCGTCCGACCCGATCTATGCCAGCTTCGATGCGGGCGAAGAACTCGTCAGCCGGGCGCTGGCAAGCTTGCCGGTGGAAAACGGTCTTCCGGATCCCGGTTGAGATCGGCACGCTTGCCGATGACGGCACCCCAATCCACGGCAAGCTGCAGTTGATCGACAACGAGGTCAATGCCGCAAGCGGCACGATCCGCGTGCGGGCCGTCTTCGACAATCCCGATGGCAGGATGATCCCTGGCCAGTTTGTCCGTGTGCGCATGGGTCAGCCGGAAAGCGACAACCAGCTTCTCATCAGCGAAAAGGCCATCGGCACGGATCAGGACAAGAAATTCGTCTTCGTCGTCGATGCGAACAACACCGTTGCCTACCGGCAGGTCGTGCTTGGCCTCTCGGTCGATGGCATGCGGATTGTCGAAAAGGGGCTGACCGCCGGTGACCGCATTGTCGTCAACGGCCTGCAGCGCATCCGCCCCGGTGTCGTCGTCGATCCGCAGGCCGAAGCCAAGGTCGCCAACAACTGATTTCGCCCGGCAGCCCCGGCAGCCGGTCCATTCTGATCCACCGCCATGGCCGCCTGCAGCTATCCAGCTGCAGGACGGGCTGTTTTTCGCCTCTTGTTCATCCCCAGAGAGAGGGTTTTGACATGAATATCTCCAGGTTCTTTATCGACCGGCCGGTCTTTGCCGGCGTGCTGTCGATCCTGATCATGGTCGCAGGTCTGATCGGAATGCGATCCCTGCCGATCTCCGAATATCCCGACGTCGTTCCACCATCGATCGTGGTGCGCGCCGTCTATCCGGGCGCAAACCCGACGGTGATTGCCGAGACCGTGGCGACCCCGCTCGAAGAGCAGGTCAACGGCGTCGAGGACATGCTCTACATGTCCAGCCAGGCGACATCGGACGGCGTGCTGACGCTGACCGTGACCTTCAAGCTCGGAACCGATGCCGACAAGGCGCAGCAATTGGTGCAGAACCGCGTCTCGCAGGCGGAACCGCGCCTGCCGGCGGAAGTGCGTGCGCTCGGCGTGACCACGGTCAAGAGTTCGCCCGACTTCATCATGGTGGTCAACCTCGTCTCGACCGTGGATGACTACGACATTACCTATCTGCGCAATTACGCGACGCTCAACGTCAAGGACAGGCTCGCCCGAATCCAGGGTGTCGGCCAGGTACAGGTATTCGGCGCCGGCGACTACTCGATGCGCGTATGGATCGATCCGCAGAAGGCGGCCGAGCATTCGCTCGCCGCCAGCGACATCACCGATGCCATTCGCGGCCAGAACGTCCAGGCCGCTGCCGGCACCATCGGTGCCTCGCCCAGCGTGCCCGGCGTCGACCTGCAACTCAACGTCAATGCTCAGGGCCGCCTACAGACACCGGAAGAGTTCGGAAACATCATCGTCAAGAGCGGTGCAAACGGCGAGATCACGCGTCTGCGCGATGTCGCCCGCATCGAGCTTGGTGCAGCCGATTATACACTGCGCTCGCTGCTTGACGGCAAGCCTGCAGTTGCCGTGGCCGTTCTCCAGGCGCCCGGCTCGAACGCCATCGAGATTGCCGATAATGTCCGTGCCACCATGGATGAGTTGCAGCTGGCAATGCCGACAGGGGTGAAATACGAAATCGCCTATGACACGACCAAGTTCGTGCGCGCCTCGATCGAAAAGGTTGTCGACACGCTGCTCGAGGCCGTTGCCCTCGTCGTGCTCGTGGTGATCATCTTCCTGCAGACATGGCGCGCTTCGATCATCCCGCTGATCGCCGTGCCGGTCTCGATCATCGGCACTTTCGCCGTGATGTATGCCTTCGGCTTCTCGATCAATGCATTGACGCTGTTCGGCCTCGTGCTGGCCATCGGCATCGTGGTCGATGACGCGATCGTCGTTGTCGAAAACGTCGAGCGCAACATCGAAAACGGCCTCAGTCCGCGTGATGCGACCTACAAGGCGATGAAGGAAGTGTCCGGCCCGATCATCGCGATCGCGCTGGTGCTGGTCGCAGTCTTCGTGCCACTGGCGTTCATTTCCGGCCTCTCCGGCCAGTTCTACCGCCAGTTCGCCCTGACGATCGCGATCTCGACGGTCATCTCGGCGATCAACTCGCTGACCCTGTCTCCGGCACTCGCTGCGCTTCTCCTGAAGGACCATCACGCACCGAAGGATTGGCTGACCCGGTTCATGGACCGGATCTTCGGCTGGTTCTTCCGCGGCTTCAACCGGGCCTTCGGCGCGGCATCGAACAGCTATGCCCGTGGCATCGGCGGACTGTTGTCGCGCAAGTCGCTGGTGATGATCGTCTATCTCGGACTGGTGGCTTTGACCTATACGGCCTTCACCGCAGTACCGGGCGGCTTCGTGCCGGCGCAGGACAAGCAGTATCTGATCGGCTTTGCCCAGTTGCCGGACGGTGCCACCCTCGACCGCACGGAAGAGGTGATCAAGAAGATGAGCGACATCGCGCTGGAACAGCCCGGCGTCGCCCATGCGATCGCCTTCCCAGGCCTGTCGATCAATGGCTTCACCATCGGCTCCAACGCCGGCATCGTGTTCGCGGTTCTCGACGATTTCGAGGAACGCAGATCGCCGGAGCTTTCGGGCGGTGCCATCGCCATGGCGCTGAACCAGAAATATGCCGGCATCCAGGATGCCTTCATCGCCATGTTCCCGCCGCCGCCGGTCAACGGCCTCGGCTCGACGGGCGGCTTCAAGCTGCAGATCGAGGACCGTGCCGGTCTTGGCAATCAGGCTCTGGATGAAGCCACCAAGGCATTCATCGCCAAGGCCTACCAGACACCGGAACTGGCCGGGATCTTCTCGAGCTACCAGATCAACGTGCCGCAGCTCTACGCCGATCTCGATCGTGCCAAGGCTGAACAGCTCGGTGTTTCGGTCTCGGATGTCTTCGAAACGCTGCAGATCTATCTCGGTTCGCTCTATGTCAACGACTTCAACGCGTTTGGCCGCACCTACAGCGTGCGTGTACAAGCCGATGCCAAGTTCCGCGCCAAGGCGGAGGATATCAGTCAGTTGAAGGTGCGCTCGCAGTCGGGCCAGATGATCCCGCTTTCGGCGCTCCTGAAGGTCGATGCCACGACCGGACCGGAACGCACCACGCGCTACAACGGCTTCCTGGCTGCCGACATCAACGGCGGTCCGGCTCCGGGCTTCTCGTCGGGCCAGGCCCAGGCGGCCATCGAACAGATCGCGGCGGAAACCCTGCCCGCCGGGATCGACTTCGAATGGACGGATCTGACCTACCAGCA
>ERZ1034383.320-NODE-320-length-8331-cov-2.099807_pt1 | contig 8331 bp, 8 predicted proteins | sample MGYA00520613_ERZ1034383 | MGnify/ENA primary metagenome ERZ1034383 (study PRJEB33736, sample SAMEA104288467) | Azolla filiculoides | biome: Urban; feature: water surface; material: ditch water | place: Netherlands | collected 2014 ... | reverse complement strand
ACTGCGAATAGGCGACACGGGCGCCGACCAGTTGCAGTGCCGTATAGGCGCCGGCGGAGAAGCCTGCGACATGGGCTTGTTCATCGATCGATCCGCCGAGTGCGCGGCGCCAGGACGGATCGTCCAGCAGCGCGACAAGATCGGCGGCACGCTCCCAGAGACAGAGGAACCCTTCGGCCCGATAGCGCTCGCTGCCGGTATGACCATGATGGTCGACGGCGAGGGCGACATAGCCCCGCTCTGCCAGCCGATACGCCAGCCAGGCCATGGCGGACGCACTCGCACCGCTGCCATGCGAGAGCAGAACCAGCGGATGCGATCTGTCGCATGGCAGCGGCGCGATCGGCGCATCCCGCGCGACCGGCTCCTGCCTGAACCATGACACTTGCCTCGGAACCTCGGCAGTCGCGCCCTTTGAGGCCGGATACCAGGCGGTCCAGGACAGCGGCCTGATGCCGGTGCCATCCCAGTTCTGCCGAGTCGCATCGAAGCTCTGGCCTTCCCTATAGCCGACCGTCATGCCTCACCTTCGCGCACGAAGACATTCGAGTGGAAGAGGCTGCCGCGATCCTTTGCGATCATCCTGTCGTCAGCCCTCCAGACCCTTCAGCACATTGGCGACATTGAGCCCGATTTCCGGCACGCCGTAGCCGCCCTCCATCAGGGTCAGTACCGGTATGCCGGTCTTGGCGATCATCTCGCCCATGCGGATATAGTCCGGCGTCTTCAGCTTGAAGAAACTGATCGGGTCCTGCTCGAATGTATCGACACCCAGAGAGACGACAATGACCTCGGCGCCATAGGCGGTGATGCGCGTCAGCGCGTCGGCCAGTGCCGCCGACCAGACGTCGAAAGGCGTGCCGGAGGGCAGCGGGTAGTTGGCGTTCAAGCCCTCGCCCGCCCCTTCGCCGGTCTCGTCGGCATAGCCTAGAAAATAGGGGAAGGCATTGGCCGGCTCGCCATGCAGCGAGGCAAAGAAGATATCGTCGCGGCGATAGGTGATGTCCTGCGTGCCATTGCCATGGTGGAAATCGACATCGAGAATGGCGACCTTGCGGGCGCCGAGATCGAGCAGCCGCTGCGCGGCCACCGCCGCATTATTGATGAAACAATAACCGCCGAACAGATCGATACCGGCGTGATGGCCGGGCGGGCGGCAGAGCGAAAAGGCAAACCGGTTGCCGGCGTTCAACCAGTCGCCCCCTGACAGCGCGACATCCATCGAGGCCACCGCCGCCTCATAGGTGCCGCCCGAAATCGCGGTCTCGGCCGAGTTGGCATAATAGCCGAGCGCACCGTCGATATGGTTGGGCACCCGGGCGATCTGGCTGCGCCGGCACGGAAACGAGGTCGCGATCGCCTCGCCCTGGAAACCGGCCGCCTGCCAGCGCTCCCAGCAGGTGGCGAGGAAATCGAGATAGCCGGCGTCATGCACTTTCAGCGCTGTCTTCAGCCCGTGTTCGGCCGGCGCGTGCACATCGGTGAAACCTGCCTCCTTGACGGCTTCCAGGATCCATTCGGCCCTGAACGGCCCCTCGAACGGCTTGACCAGCAGGCCGCCATGCAGCTCGGTGCTTGCATCGCGAAGCCGGTGTTTTTCCGAATAAAAGACGCGCATTGCTGTTCCCCACCTGGCGGACCATTGTCCGCTCTTTCATTTTTCTGAACCTAGCGTCAGGCGCTTCGGATCGGCAAGGGAGGTGCGGATATTTCCGATCGTCGGACCAGAAATTGTCGCAAGTCGCGGCGCGAGCCGACGATCGCTCGAACTTCACCCAAGCCGACGCTGGATCACCTCGAAGACTGGATCGTGATCAAGGACGTTCTCGATCGCGATCTTGGGCGTCCCGCACACCGATCTGGCGTGAAACATCCTCGTTCTCCAACTCGAACGAGGCTCAAATGCGCGCTCTCCTTGCCATGCTCACCCTTGCACTCCCCACCGCTCTCGTGCTCGCCAGCGAGACGGCCTTTGCCGCCCAAGCTGTCGGCGTTCAAACGCTTGCCATCACCGCGCCTGCCCGCGCGGAACCGCTCTCGGTCACCGTCTGGTATCCGGCCGCATCCGGTGGTGATCGCACGACTGTCGGTGACAATCGCATCTTCGAGGGCACCGAGGTGCTGCGCGACGCCATCCCTGCCAGGGGCGATTTTCCGCTCATTCTTCTATCCCACGGTTCCGGCTCTCGCGCCCTCGGCATGGCCTGGATCGCCACGGCTCTTGCCGAAGCGGGATTTGTCGTCGCCGGTCCCGACCATCCCGGCACGACAAGCGGCGATTCCACGCCAGAAGCGACACCGAAGATCTGGGAGCGAACGGCCGACCTGTCCGCCGTGCTCGACAGCCTCACCACCGATCCGATCTGGCGCGGCGTGGTCGATCCGGCCAAGGTCGGTGTACTCGGCTTTTCGCTCGGCGGCACGGCGGCGATGGAGATCACCGGCGCAAGAGCAAGTCTCGACGCTTACATTGCCTATTGCGCCAGCTATCCCGCGATGATGGACTGCCGTTGGTTCAAAGGCGGACGCGGCTTCGTCGATGACGAAGAGATCAAGGTGCCGCCGCTCGACCTTAGCAGCGTGGACCGCCGGCGCTTCGAACAATCCAACCGCGATCCGCGTTTCAAAGCGGCCGTTCTGGTCGATCCGGGCCTTGCCACTGCCTACACACCGGCAAGCCTCGCAGCGATCGACATCCCGCTCGCCTTCGTCAATCTCGGCAGCACCGGCTACATTCCCGTCGCCGTGTTGTCCGACGCGCTGGCAACAAAAATTGCCGGCGCGACCTACAGGCAGATCGACAGGGCCGACCATTTCAGCTTCCTGCCGCTCTGCAAGCCGGGCTCCGCCGCCATGCTGAAGCAGATCGGCGAACCGGATCCGATCTGCGAAGAGAGCCCTCAGCGCTCACGTGCCGATATCCATGCAGAAGTCGCGGATCACATCGGCAAAGCCTTTGCCCGCATGCTGAACGACCCCGACTGAGCAAAGACCCGGAGGCTGCATGGCGACCGCTGTGTTCGCCATGCAATCAAAGCACCGCGTTCGCCACTTGACGTTTTCGATCTATGCGCCTATTTGGAAACAATCGTTTCCTATTTGATTGGCACAGCCGATGACCGTCCCAGATACCGCCGCCCATTCTCCCACCCGCTCTCCCGGCCGCCCGCGCGAATTCGACATGGATGTCGCGCTTGATGCCGCCATCCGGATTTTTTCGGAAAAGGGCTATCACGGCACGTCGATCAACGAATTGAAGGCGGTCATGGGCCTGACCGCCGGCAGCATCTACAAGGCGTTTCGCGACAAGCGCGACGTCTTCATGGCCGCCTACGATCGCTACAAGCAGGTCCGCGCCGATTTGCTCGACGAGGCGCTGGCCTCGGCCTGCAACGGACGCGAAAAGGTCTCGCGCGTGGTCGGTTTCTACGCCATGGCCGCCTGTGGCGAGACCGGCCGGCGCGGATGCCTGGCGATCGGCGCCGCCGTCGAACTGACCCTGTCCGATCCCGAGATCGCCGAACGCGTCAGCTTGCACAACGAGCGGCTCGTCGGGCGCATCGAGGCTTTCATTCGTGAGGGCCAGGCCGATGGCTCGATCCGGCCCGACCTTGTGCCGGCACCCACGGCGCTGGCGCTGTTTTCCTATCTCCAGGGCATTCGCATCGCCGGCAAGACCGCAGCGCTGGAAGCCCAGACGCTCGCCTCGGCCGAAGCCGTGCTCAGACTGCTCGACTGACAAACCGGCCGATATTCAGGTGTCCGCCAAGCCTGCCTCGCCCGGCTTGGCGCGCTTGCCCGTCCTGCCCGCCCTCTCCCGCAAGTTTCCGCCTTATCCCCTCGTTCGTCTTTTCCTCCCAAGGATACCTCCGATGACCCTCCAGAACGCCACTGCCAAACCGCTCGCCCCCAATGGCCCATCCAGTGGACAACCTTCCGGCCCATCCACTGGCCAACCCTCTGGCCTCTCGGCCGGCATGACCTTGATGATGGCTGCCGCCTGTGGCCTGATTGCTGCCAATCTCTACTATGCGCAGCCGCTCGCCGGGCCGATCGCCACCGCCATCGGCCTTCCGGTCGAAGCCACCGGACTGATCGTCACACTCACCCAGATCGGCTACGGGATCGGGCTTTTGCTGCTGGTTCCGCTCGGAGACCTGGTCGAGAACCGGCGGCTGATCGTCGGCATGATCGGTCTGGTCACGCTCGCTTTGATCGCCGCCGGGCTTTCGACCACGCCCGGCCCGTTCCTGGCGGCCTCGCTTGCCATCGGGCTTGGCTCCGTCGCCGTGCAGATGATCGTGCCGTTTGCCGCCAATCTGGCGCCCGACGCGGTGCGCGGGCGTGTCGTCGGCAATGTCATGAGCGGGCTGATGCTCGGGATCATGATGGCGCGACCGGTCGCGAGCGTGATTGCCCACCTCTTCTCGTGGCACACCATGTTCTATCTCTCGGCCGTGGTCATGGTCGCGCTGGCCGCCTTGCTGTGGACGCGGCTGCCGCGCCGCGCACCTGTGGCAAAACTGAGCTACCTGCAACTGATCGGCTCGATGGGCCGGCTGCTTGCCACCCAGCCGGTTCTGCAGCGCCGCGCCGCCTACCAGGCCTTTCAATTCGCAGCCTTCAGCCTGTTCTGGACGGTGACGCCGCTTTATCTCTCAGGCCCTGCCTTCGGCCTGAGCCAGGGCGGGATCGCGCTGTTTGCGCTCGCCGGCGTCGCGGGCGCCATCGCATCGCCGATTGCCGGACGGCTGGCGGACCGCGGTCTCGTGCGCCCGGCCACCGCCTTCGGCCTGGCAAGCGTCGCCTTCCTGATTACCCATATCGCCGCGGAAGGATCGAGCCTGGCGCTGGCGCTCTTAACTTTTGCCGCCATCCTGCTTGATTTCGGCGTGACCATGACGCTGGTCACCGGACAGCGATCGATCTACGAGCTCGGCGCCGATCTGCGCAGCCGCCTCAACGGGCTGTTCATGGCGATCTTCTTTACAGGTGGCGCCATCGGCTCGGCGCTTGGTGCCTGGGCCTTCGCCTCCGGTGCCTGGTCGCTCGCCTCGATGATCGGCCTTGCCCTGCCGGTTCTGGCGCTGGCCGTGTTCGCCACGGAAAAGCGTAAGGGATAAGCTGTCAGAGGAGCTGAAACAGAAAAGGGCGATCTCCTCAGGTCAGTGACCGTGGAAATCGCCCTTGCCCCCCGGCCCCCGCCGTATTCGGATTTATTCGACCAGATTGATCTGCTGGGTTTCACCGCCGGAGCAGGTATAGCAGCAGTCCGTGCAGGTTTCGCCATTGTCCGGGCCCGTGCCCCAATAGGAGGCGCGGTCGCCGGAAATCCAGGCGCCGTAGCAGATCTTCTCGCCTTCCTCGCAGGCCAGCGATATGCTTTTCGCCTCGCCGTCATCGAGGTAATAGACTTCGCCATCGCCCGGCCAGACATGGTCGCGATCCTGGCTGTAGAGCTCGACCTCGACCGCATTCGGATGATCGTTCTGCATCACGAAGGTGACATCGGCGGCCAGAGCCGGCGCCGCGACCAGGGCTACGAGCGCCAGCACTGCAAGCCACAACGCGCGGCTCTTTGACAAAAGCATGTTTTAGATCCCCAACTAGAAATTCCGCCCGCAGCAATAGCATAAGGCCCGATGACGGAAAGGGGATCGCGGCGCAGCCGGGGTGGCAATTTTTGGTACACGCCGTTCAAGATGCGCTCAACTCAGGCGCTTGTCGAAGCCAGATTCTTGTAAAAAATGGTGGTGTCGCAGAAGCGGCCATCGGGAAACAGCGCATAGGCCGGTATGACGCCGGTTCTTTGCCAGCCGAGCTTCTCATAGATGCCTTCCGCCGGCTCGCCGGTCGCGGTGTCGAGCACCAGAAGCGTGCGCCCGGCCTCGACGGCACCGTTTTCGGCAGCTGCCATCAGCCGGCGGGCGAGGCCCAGACCGCGCGCGCTTCGATGCACCAGCAGTTTCATCAGGTCGGCGCGATGCGGCTGGTTCGGCTTGCTGGCAAAACCGATCTGCACCGTACCCCGCACCCTGCCCTCGACTTCGGCCACATAGAGCAGCACTTCGCCGCGGCCGACGGCGGCAGCAACGCCCTGCCAGAAGGGCACGCCGTCGGACGGCGCAAATGGCGACATGAAGCCGAGCGATGCGCCCCCGTCGATGCAATCGGCCAGCACCTCGCAGAGGTCAGGCAAAACCCGGAGCGTTTCAGCTTCGTCGAGCAGGCGGATGGCGGTGGTGGCAGTGGTAACAGTGGCGGCAGTCATGGCAATGTCCTGAGGCTGGGTGTTGATTTGGGAACGAGATTAAGAGCCGAGATTGACGACCACCGCATAGCGGGCCGCAACGGCGCCTGGATTGCGGTAGCCATGCACGTCGGCGACATGCATGAACAGGCAATCACCCGCCGACAGATGATGCACCTCCTCGCCGACGGTCATGACGATCTCGCCTTCGAAGACCCAGATATGCTGGGTCTGGCTGCGGCTGGAAAGCTTTCCGGGGAACCGAACCTCGGCGCCGGCCGGAAACTCGACCTCGATGATATCGACGGTGCTACCGGTGCCCCCGCCAATACCGGGCGGCGACACAGCGCGGCGCAGATAGCCGCTGTCGGGATCGCGCCAGAGCGGCTGGTCCGCCCGGCGTGCCAATGGGCTGGCCTGCTTGACTTGATTGTCGAAAAACACCGACAGCGACACGCCGAGCGCCGAACACAGCCTCGCCAGCAAGGCCGCCGTCGGGCTTGCTTCGGCGCGCTCGACCCGCGAGATCATTGCGCGACTGACCCCGGACAGGTCCGCCAGCGCATCAAGCGTCAGGCCGCGTTCGGCCCGCAGCAACTTCAGCCGCTCGGCCACTGTCTTTTCAAACTGTTCGCTGATTGATTCCATCATAAGAGAATAGTCGTACTCTTATGATGGAGTCAATCCGGCGGGTTGTGGCTGGCGGGCTGTCGGCAAAAGAAATCAAAGGATGGGCAAGGATTGCGGAACAAAAGCCATGCATCGCGCTTTGTTCGCAAAGTGACACGACCACACAAAACCATCACGCGTCACCATCCTCAGGAGGAACCCCGATGATTTCCGCTGACCAGATCCGTGAACATATGGAAGTGATTGCCGTCGATGGCTCGCATGTCGGCACCGTCGATCATCTTGAAGGCCAGAGCCGCATCAAGCTGACAAAGACCAGCGCGCCGGACGGCAAGCACCACCTGATCCCGCTCGACTGGGTCGATCACATCGACAAGCATGTGCATCTGTCGAAAAGCATCACCGACGTACACAGCCAGTGGACGACGATGAACTGACGACGCACCAGCCCGCGGCAACACCCGCCGGAACGTCACGCAATATTCCCACAGCCGCGGCACCCTGCTGCGGCTGTGTGCGTTTCGGCGCGAGCGCTTGGTGGCGAAAAACCGGCCGGGCGATTCGCCGCAATAGCAAGTAACGACGATCGGCAATCCGAACCGGCAAGCCATTTGCCGGCCTTTTCGGCAGTGCAGGTTGACGTCACGCCGCAAGCGACGAGGCGGATTTGCGCAAGAAAGCCACCGTTTCTGGTGATTTGACTCAAATTCCCGCTATGCGCTGAAACGGCCCGCTGCTATATGCGCAAGCCATGAGCACAGATAACCGTACGCCCCTCGACCATATCCGCAATTTCTCGATCGTGGCCCATATCGACCACGGCAAGTCGACGCTGGCCGACCGTCTGATCCAGACGACCGGCGGCCTTGCCGAGCGTGACATGTCCGAGCAGGTGCTGGATTCGATGGATATCGAACGCGAGCGCGGCATCACCATCAAGGCCCAGACGGTGCGGCTGCACTACAAGGCCAACAATGGCGAGACCTATATCCTCAACCTGATCGACACCCCCGGCCATGTCGACTTCGCCTATGAAGTCTCGCGATCGCTCAGCGCCTGCGAAGGCTCGCTGCTGGTCGTCGACGCCTCTCAAGGGGTGGAAGCCCAGACGCTCGCCAATGTCTATCAGGCGATCGACAACAATCACGAGATCGTCACGGTCTTGAACAAGGTCGACCTGCCGGCCGCCGAACCCGACCGCATCCGCGAGCAGATCGAGGAAGTGATCGGCATCGACGCATCGCAGGCCGTGCTGATTTCGGCCAAGACCGGTTTCGGCATTCCGGACGTTCTGGAAGCGATCGTGCACCAGCTGCCGCCGCCGAAGAGCGAAATGGGCGAAAAAGGCCCGCTGAAGGCGCTGCTCGTCGACAGCTGGTACGACACCTATCTCGGCGTCATGGTTCTGGTGCGCGTGCTTGACGGCGTGCTGACCAAGGGCCAGACGATCC
>ERZ1034383.301-NODE-301-length-8880-cov-2.462436_pt1 | contig 8880 bp, 7 predicted proteins | sample MGYA00520613_ERZ1034383 | MGnify/ENA primary metagenome ERZ1034383 (study PRJEB33736, sample SAMEA104288467) | Azolla filiculoides | biome: Urban; feature: water surface; material: ditch water | place: Netherlands | collected 2014 ... | reverse complement strand
CCGAACGGCATCGTCTCGACCTTCCAGGGAGGCACATTCACCACCCGCACGACCGATACCAACCAGGTACTCGCCTCCGGCAGTTACACACTGCAGTCCGACCGTCTGGTCGAGATCAACATGACCTCGCTGGTGCGCAACACGCAGCAGAAGGTCAATTGCGCCCTGGTCACGCCGAACCAGTTGAACTGCACCTCCGACAGCGGTGCGCAGTTCTCGCTCGCACGCCGGGCTTGAGGCCACGCCTGGGTCTGGGCTTGAGACCGGCAAACCTTTGATTTTCGCGTCATCCTGATGACGTCGTCGACATGATATCCAGCGGCTGCCCTCGGCAGCCGCTTTTTTATTTCACCATTCCAAAACATGACACCCAAGGGTGATTTTCTCTTGCGGTTGCCATGACTTGATGAAAACATCCGGCCTTCCAGGGCGCGGAAGCGGACATCAAGAGCCGTTGTTGCACCGAATGAAGATGTAAAAACAGGAGAGAAAACGATGTTCAGACACCTGCGGTTCGGCCTTTTGAGTGCATCCGTACTTGCACTATCCGCCGGCGGCGCATTTGCCGATTTCGAACTTAACATCCTGCACATCAACGATTTCCATTCCCGTATCGAGGCGATCAACAAGTTCGATTCGACCTGCTCGGCCGAAGAGGCCAGCAAGAACGAATGCTTCGGCGGCATCGCACGCGTCAAGACCGCCATAGATACCCGCCGCGCCGAACTCGACGGCAAGAACGTGTTGACGCTCGATGCCGGCGACCAGTTCCAGGGCTCGCTGTTCTACACCACCTACAAGAGCGCACCGATCGCAGACTTCATGAACGGCATCGGCTTCGACGCCATGGCGATCGGCAACCACGAATTCGACGATGGTCCGGAAGAACTGGCCAAGTTCATCGATGCGCTGAAATTTCCGATGATCTCCGGCAATACGCTGGCCGGCCTCGACACCCCGATCGCCGACAAGTTCAAGCCCTACATCATCAAGGAATTCGGCGCCGACAAGGTCGCCGTGGTTTCTGTTCTGGCCACCGACACCGACGAAACCTCATCGCCTGGCGACAGCGTGCTGTTTGCCGACGAGATCACCTATCTCAAGGAAGCGGTGAAGGAGATCGAGGCGGCAGGCGTCAACAAGATCGTGCTGCTGTCGCATGTCGGCTACGTCAAGGATCAGGAGATCGCGGCAGCCGTCGACGGCATCGACGTGATCGTCGGCGGTCACAGCCACACATTGCTGTCCTCGACCGACGAGAAGGCGGCCGGCCCCTATCCGACGCTGGTCAAGAACCCGTCGGGCAAGGACGTGCCGATCGTCACCGCTTATTCCTATTCCAAATATCTCGGCGATCTGGCGGTCACTTTCGATGACGCCGGTGTCGTCAAGGCTGCCTCCGGCGCACCGAAGCTGCTCGACGCTTCCGTCACGCCTGATGCCGGCTTCGTCGCCAAGGTGGCGGAACTCGGCGGCCCGATCGAAGAGTTGAAGCTCAAGGAAATTGGCTCGAGCTCCGACATCATCGATGGCTCCCGCGATGTTTGCCGCACCGCCGAATGCACCATGGGCAACCTTGTTGCCGACGCCATGGTCGATCGTCTGAAGGATCAGGGCATCACGATCGCCATCCAGAACGGCGGCGGCCTGCGTGCCTCGATCGACGCCGGCACTGTTACCATGGGTGAAGTGCTGACGGTCCTGCCCTTCCAGAACTCGCTAGCCTCTTTCCAGCTCAAGGGCTCCGACATCGTGGCAGCCCTCGAAAACGGTCTCAGCCAGATCGAGGAAGTCGCTGGTCGCTTCCCGCAGGTCTCAGGCCTGAAATATTCCTTCGACAAGTCGAAGCCAGCCGGGAGCCGGGTCGTTTCGGTCGAAGTGAAGGAAGGCGATGCGTTCGTAGCGCTTGATCCGAACAAGGTCTATGGCGTCGCCACCAACAACTACATGCGTGCAGGCGGCGACGGATTCAAGATCTTCGCAACAGCCGGCCAGAACGCCTATGACTTCGGCCCGGGCCTGGAAAGTGTCGTGGCCGATTTCATCGCCAAGAACAGCCCCTACAAGCCCTACACCGATGGCCGCATCACCGAGGTCGCTGCGGCGGTCGCCGTGCCGGCAGAAGCGGCACCTGCCGCGGAAGCTGCGCCTGCGGCCCCGGAAACCGCTGCGGCTGCCCCGGCGGCAACCGCCGTCGAAACCGCAACCACCGCTGCCGTAACGGCCTACAAGGTGGTCGCCGGTGACAGCCTGTGGAAGATCGCCAAGGCAACCTATGGCAACGGTGCCCTGTGGACGAAGATCGCCGAGACCAACGGGCTGAAAAACCCCGACCTGATCGCCGTCGGCAAGGAACTGGAATTGCCCGCCAACTAAGACCGTTTGACGCATGACAACAAGCCGGCCCGGGCTTTCCCGGGCCGGCTTTTGCTTTTATCAGATGATCCTCGATACAATTTCCGACGTAGTGGCATTCAGCCAGCCCATCAGGATAACAAAATGACCGCACTGCCCGCCCATTGGCCATCCGACCATCCGCCCGTCAATTTCGGCAAGGTCGGCGTTCTTCTCGTCAATCTCGGCACACCGGACGGTACCGACTACGAATCGATGCGGCGGTATCTGGCGGAATTCCTGACCGACAAGCGGGTCATCGAATGGTCGCGACTGTTCTGGTACCCGATCCTCTACGGCATCGTGCTCAACAAGCGGCCGCAGAAGGTCGGCGAGGCGTACAAGTCGATCTGGAACAACGATCTCGACGAAAGCTATCTGCGCACCTATACGCGCAACCAGGCGGAAAAGCTGGCAGAGGCCTTCAGGGATCTCCCGCATGTGCATGTCGATTGGGCCATGCGCTACGGTCAGCCGGCGATCCAGAAGAAGATGGTGGAAATGCAGAAGGCCGGTTGCGAGAGGATCCTCGTTTATCCGCTCTATCCGCAATATGCAGCCGCCACCACCGCCACCGTCAACGACGAAGCCTTCAAGGCGCTGTTGAAGATGCGCTGGCAGCCGGCACTGCGCACGGTGCCGCAATATGCGGACGATCCGGTCTATATCGACGCACTGGCAAACTCGATAGAGACCCATCTTGCAACGCTCGACTGGCTGCCGGAAGTGGTCCTCACCTCCTATCACGGCATCCCTATGTCCTATTTCAAGAAGGGCGACCCCTATCATTGTCAGTGCTACAAGACGACGCGCCTGTTGCGCGACCGACTTGGCTGGTCGAAGGAAAAGCTGATGGTCACATTCCAATCCCGTTTCGGGCCGGAAGAATGGCTGCAGCCCTATACCGACAAGACCGTGGAAAAACTGGCCAAGGATGGCGTCAAGCGCATCGCCGTGCTCAATCCGGGCTTTGTTTCCGATTGCCTCGAGACGCTGGAGGAGATCGCTGTCGAGGCAGGAGAGGATTTCCTGCACAATGGCGGAGAGAAATTCACCCATATCCCCTGCCTGAACGACAGTGCCGACGGCATGCGGGTCATCGAAACGGTGGTGCGTCGCGAACTGCAAGGCTGGATCTGAGATCCACAGCATGACCGAACTGACGAAGGGCCGTAGCGATGCGGCCCTTCTTCTATTCTGCCACGAGAAAACATTAAACCAATCGGTTGACAATCAAGATAACGCCAGCTATATTCAACCACATGGTTGAGCAACATACCCACGACATAAATTTGGTCTTTCACGCACTTGGCGATGCGACGCGGCGGCAGATGCTGCACGATCTCGCTGATGGCGAACGCACGGTCAGCGATCTGGCACACCCTTACGAGATGTCGCTTGCGGCAGCCTCCAAGCACATCAAGGTTCTCGAAAATGCCGGCCTGATCCGCCGCGAAATACGCGGACGGACCCATCTGTGCCGTCTGGATCCCGGACCACTCGCGACGGCGCATGAATGGCTGAACTTCTATCAACGCTTCTGGACCGGTCGCCTCGATACACTCGAACGGCTCCTCCGGCAGGACGACAAGCAGATATCCCCCGGCCCTGATAAAAAAGAGAGGAATGACACATGACCGAAACAGCAACTCTCGACGCTTATGGCGTTGTCACCGAGCCTGCCACGTTGAAGATCGAACGCCTTTTGCCCGGCCCGGTCGAGCGGGTCTGGGACTACCTGACCAAAAGCGACCTTCGAAGGCAATGGCTGGCCTCGGGCGACATGGACCTTAAAGTCGATGCGCCGTTCGAACTGACATGGCGCAACGACGAATTGACCGATCCGCCCGGCACCCGCCCGGAGGGTTTTTCCGAACAGCACAGCATGCAGAGCCGGATCACCGAACTGGAACCGCTGCGCAAGCTGACCTTCACCTGGGGCGATTGCGGCAGTGTAACGATGACCCTGGAACCCAGGGGCACGAACGTGCTGCTGACGCTGGTCCACCAGCGTATTTCCGATCGCAAGAACATGCTGATGGTCGGCGCCGGCTGGCACATGCATCTGGATATTCTGGCCGCCCGCATCAATGGCACGAAAGCCCAGCCCTTCTGGGATGGCTGGCTGCGCCTGCGCGAAGAATATGATCAACGGATACCCGCCTGAGTGAATTTCCCCGCACGGCCCTGCGAACGACGACAGATGCCGTGCAATCAAAGTCGCCATCCGCGATGATCGATCCGATCCAATCTGGGACATGAAAGGGGCGCCGCGGCGTCCCTTTTTTTTGTCGCCGCAGGAAAGGAAATGCTCATGCAACCCGCAAGCGCATCCGCAAAGAGCGAGTGCTGATTTTTTATGCAACCAAACAATGAAGGCGATCGAAAAAGGCATAATATATCAGCGATTTGGTCCCGACGCCGGTCAGTTATCGAACATAACAAAAGCACCTAAAGGTTGACTAACAACATCTGTAAAATTTGACGAATTACATCTAACACATTGTATTCAATTGAGATTTCGTATCGATGATTTCTTATATTAACTGACATTTAAATATTGATGCCTAAATTTAAGGCCAACAAAGGAGACGATCATGGCATTTTCTAGATCCACGTTGGCCGCTGCAGCTTTGATGTTGTCGGCCGCCTCAACAGTCGCCGAACCGGCCAAACCTGATGTTCAAAAGATGATTACGCCGGCTGTTATCGAAGAGATGCGTCAGTGGATCGACACCGAGATCGTGCAGGTTTCCGTCGGCGCCCAGAACGCTGCCAAGAGTGATCTGGCGCAGGAAAAGATCGATGAACTCGACAAGATGTGGCGCGCCGAGCAGGAAGCCGCCGATAAGCCGCTGATCGCAGCCACCTTGTCCAACCCCTTGTCTGTCTATCTCGCGCGCATGCAGGGCCGGTCGCTCGGTCTCTATGCCGAGATCTTCATCATGGATCAGAATGGCCTGAATGTCGGCCAGAGCTCGGTCACGAGCGATTTCTGGCAGGGGGACGAGGACAAGTTCCAGAAGACCTATGACGTCGCCGATGATGCGCTCTTCATCGATGAGCCGGAATGGGATGACGAAGCCAAGATCTGGCGCAACCAGGTCAGCTTCACGCTGACGGATGCGGCCAAGACGAAGATCGGCGCGGTAACCGTCGAGATCAATCTGACCGAACTGCAGCGCCGCCAGTCACCGGCCACCTAACCAGCCATATGATGAACGCTTGAGGCCAGTCACAGCCCAATCCCGCTGAACGGCCACACAATTTTTCACAGGAACGAACCCATGCTGAAGAATATCTCCGTGAGCGCAAAAGGTTTTGCAGCCTTTGGCATTCTGGCCGTGATCGCGATCGGCGCCTCCGGCGTGATTTACACGCGCGCGACGACCGCCACCGCCCTTGTCGAACACAATCAGGAACTCGAACAGCTGCAGGGCGCGGCATCGACCTTTGTTGACGATGTCACGGAGGCAACCCTTGCCCTGAAGAACTTCCTGCTGACGGGCAACCGTGATTTCGTCGCGGAATACGCGGATGTCGTGAAACGGCTGGATGCGGAAAAGCCTGAGCTTGAAAAGCTCTTCGCAGCGTATTCTGCGGCCGACCTTCCGGCCGTCACCGAAGCACTGGGTATTCTGAATGAGTGGCGAACGAGCGTCGTCGACAGGCAAGTTGGTCTGATGCGCGATCCGATGACCGTCGAACTTGCCCGCGCCCTGGAGCTGACCGGTTCCGGCACCAAGTTGCTCGGCAACTTTGCCACCACCATCAGCAAGGCAACAGACTCGGTTCAGCAGCAGATCACTGTCGCTTCCGGCGACCAGAAGACGGCACTTGGCGCGGTCGAATGGATCAGCATGTTCGCCGCCATCACAGTCGCGCTCGTTGCCGGCCTGATGAGCTTGCTGAACTTCCAGCTGGTGTCCAGGCCGCTCGGCAAACTCGCCGACGCGACCTCGCGTCTTGCCAATGGCGACCTGAACGTCGCGATCGAAAAGGGCGGCAAGGACGAAATCGGCAAGATGGCCGAGGCCATGCAGGTCTTCCGCGAGGCAGCGATTGCCAACAACCGCCTGCAGGGCGAAGCCGAGCAGAACCGCAAGCAGGCCGAACTGGACCGCATCGCGGCTCAGGAGCGCGCCGAATCCGACGCAGCCGAACGCTTGCGCATCGCGACCTCCGGCCTCGCGCACGGCTTAAAGCGCCTTGCCGCCGGTGAACTTTCCTTCCAGCTGAATGAAGCCTTTGCACCGGACTTCGAAGCCCTGCGTCACGACTTCAACCAGTCGGTGCGACAGCTGAACACCACTATGGGTAGCATTGCCAACAGCGTCGCAACCATCGAAACCGGTACCCGCGAAATTGCCTCGGGCACTGATCACCTCTCCAAGCGCACCGAGCAGCAGGCGGCAGCCCTTGAGCAGACGGCAGCAGCCGTCGAACAAATCACCGCCAACGTGGTCAACTCGACAAAGCGCACGGAAGAAGCCCGCGGCGTAGCGACCCAGGCCAATTCCTCGGCCACAGAATCCTCCAAGGTCGTCGCCCATGCCGAAGACGCCATGCGCAAGATCGAACAGAGTTCACAGCAGATCTCCAACATTATTGGCGTGATCGACGAGATTGCCTTCCAGACCAACCTGCTGGCACTCAATGCTGGCGTCGAGGCCGCCCGCGCTGGCGAAGCAGGCAAGGGCTTTGCAGTCGTCGCTCAGGAAGTACGCGAACTGGCACAGCGTTCGGCCAACGCGGCAAAGGAAATCAAGGCGCTCATCCACAATTCGACGACGGAAGTGTCGAGCGGGGTCGATCTGGTTCGCAAGACCGGTGAAGCACTGCGCACCATCGGCGGCTTCATTGCTGAAATGAACACCCACATGGATGCCATCGCGATTTCCGCCAAGGAACAGTCGACTGGTCTGTCGGAGGTCAACCATGCCGTCAACTCGATGGACCAGACCACCCAGCAGAATGCGGCCATGGTCGAGGAATCCAACGCGGCATCCGGCGCCCTTGCCGGCGAAGCGGCAAAGCTGCGCGAACTGATCTCCCAGTTCGCCATCGAAGCGACCGCCTCGGCCCAGTCCTCCGGATTGCGTGAAACGGCCCGTGCCATGGCGCAGCCGACCCGCACCAGTGCGCCGATGCCGCGAAGCCATGGCAATGCAGCCGTTGCCCAGGACAGCTGGGAAGAATTCTGAGCAGCGCCAACCGGCAAAGGCGACGGAATGACCAAGGGCGGCGTGATGCAGATCACGCCGCCCTTTGCATTTATCGCCGATCCACAACCTCAAAGCCTGTCCATTGTTCCCCGGGCTCTTGCAATCAGCAAGTGCTTTCACGATGTTAGGACAACAGCACAAACGGCGCCGCGCCGTCTGAGGAGGAAACAATGCTCAATCTTGCCGGTCCGGATATCGTCGTCATTGCGGTGGCGGTGCTCGTCATCCTGGTGCTCTTTGCCGGGATCAAGACCGTGCCGCAGGGCTATCGCTATACGATCGAACGGTTCGGCCGCTACACACGCACGCTTGAGCCCGGCCTCAACCTGATTATCCCCTTCTTTGATCGCATCGGCGCGAAGATGAATGTCATGGAGCAGGTGCTCGACGTACCGACCCAGGAGGTCATCACCAAGGACAATGCGTCCGTCTCCGCCGATGCCGTCGCCTTCTATCAGGTGCTGAACGCCGCCGAAGCGGCCTATCAGGTATCCAATCTGGAAAACGCCATTCTCAACCTGACCATGACCAATATCCGCTCGGTCATGGGTTCTATGGACCTCGACGAACTGCTGTCGAACCGTGAAGTGATCAACGACCGCCTTTTGCGTGTCGTCGATGATGCCGTCCGCCCCTGGGGCATCAAGGTCACGCGCGTCGAGATCAAGGATATCCAGCCGCCGGCCGACCTTGTCGACGCCATGGGCCGGCAGATGAAGGCGGAGCGCGAGAAGCGCGCCCAGGTGCTGGAAGCCGAAGGTTTCCGCAATGCCCAGATCCTCCGTGCCGAAGGTGCCAAGCAGTCTGCCATCCTCGAAGCGGAAGGCCAGCGTGAAGCGGCCTATCGCGAGGCCGAGGCCCGCGAACGCCTGGCCGAAGCCGAAGCGAAGGCAACCCGCATGGTATCGGAAGCGATCGCTGCCGGCGACATCAATGCGATCAACTACTTCGTCGCCCAGAAATACACCGAGGCGATGGCCGCGATCGGCACCGCGTCCAATTCCAAGATCGTTCTCATGCCAATGGAAGCCTCGGCCCTGATCGGCTCGCTCGGTGGCATTGGCGCCATCGCCAAGGAAGTCTTCGGCGACCAGCCGCGCGCAGCCGTTCCGCAGGCTCCCGCCCGCTCCGCTCAACCCGCGCGTCCGACCCCGCCCGTCAATCCCTTTGCACCACCAAGTGGGACCTGAGCCATGCTGAGCCGCATCGCCGCCGAACTTGGTCCCTGGAGCTGGTGGGTGCTCGGCATGATACTGCTGAC
>ERZ1034383.298-NODE-298-length-8993-cov-2.533341_pt1 | contig 8993 bp, 9 predicted proteins | sample MGYA00520613_ERZ1034383 | MGnify/ENA primary metagenome ERZ1034383 (study PRJEB33736, sample SAMEA104288467) | Azolla filiculoides | biome: Urban; feature: water surface; material: ditch water | place: Netherlands | collected 2014 ... | reverse complement strand
ACATGAGCTTTGCTTCCGTTCAATAACAATATGTTGCAACATGTGGGTAATGTGTCTTAAAAGCAGCCTGTCAACCACAGTTATTGGATCATTGAATGATGATCTTCTATAATGTGCAAGCCTAGGACTCTTGTTATACTAGTTCTTACACTACTTTCTATGAGTTCCTTACCTCTCATTTGCCTCTCAAGGTTTACACAAATTTTCATCTAGTACTAGCACGTAGGTTACAAATAAGTTGAACTACTCAAGCTTGATTTGTGTATGAGGCAATTGGCCACAATCCTCGTTCCTTGCTTGAAGCTTGAATTCTGAGTGGAAAGACAAAGTATTAGTCTTTCCTTGCTATGATCTAGGTTGGTACCGAATGATAGAGTTGCAGTCCACAATGATGATTGTCTAGATGCTAGGTGGCGGTGGGAAGTAAATTGCGGATTTGTGTGATCATAGAGTCTTTTGCCCAAGAGAGAATCAAGGATCAAAGGGAGAGGGTGGTAGAATTCAACAGAAAACTTAGAGAAGGAATATAATTCTTGATTTAATATAACTTGGGTGATTACAAAAATAAAAATCTTTGTTTGATTTGAGCTTTCCTCTCTTCTACTTTTTTCCATTCTTCTTATATTTTGGTAGCTATGTAATCTATTGGCCTCTTTTGGCATTGGGTTCCTCGCCTTTCAACATCAGTTGTGTGAATGAATCCATACATTCTTCTCCAATATGCATGTAATTGATTCAAGCATGCTCTAGGTTTTGTTTCATTGGTTTCACCATTGTCATGGCCTTAATCAATTTTGTGCTCATTTGAAGTCTCCCTTTAGAAACTTCTTGAAAGATTGCCATGCCACTCACTAGTTTTTCTCCCTCTCCAAGTTATATGCCATCACCAAGAACTCCAACTTGTTTGTCTTGAGTCCTCCATCTCTTCATTGATGCCCCATTCACATTGAGTTCACCAAGATGTTAGGTGAATTTCACATACTTCTAGCGATAATGCAAATGGATACCTCTCTCCCAAATGAGAAGCTCATAGATCCAACTTCACGGGTTAGAAATACAAGATGACAAGGATATGAAGGCTACATTGACTGTGATTTCGTAAAGGTGTAGGATCCAAGAAGCGTTGATTATACCAAAGAGAAACAAGAGGCATGCCATATGATGAATTGACGGATATTGTGTATGTATTGACAATCATATGATTTCCTATGTACATGACACAAAGATGTTGAATGAAGCATGGAAAAATCTAAAGGAGATCTTTCCCTTTAACGCAACCGCCCCCAAACTTCAATTTTGAGAAGAGTTGAATGACATCCAACAAAAGGGTATGTCTGTTAATGATTATACCCTTAAAATCAAGCATTTACATTATGTTGTCTCCTCCATTGACAAGTAGTTATTGTGTCTAGTATATATTCTAGTTGTCTACTTTTAGTAAAATAATTTCACATGTGCGAACGTAATGTATCCTCCAAGCTCCTTTCAAACGTATATACTTCAAGCATTGTGAAATATTTTAGAGGACACCTAAAATGAAGGTCAACATCCAATTATTTGCAATGATGGGTAGAGTAAGGTTACAATTGATCTTTTTATTTTCTCTTCACTCCACATCATGATAGAATTGATTACAGCATAGAATAGCTCCAGAGGTGATAGAAACTTGGTTTTTTTGGTCTTTTGTTTCTTTGGGTCTTTGGATCTTCGGGTCTTTGGGTCTTTGGTTTTGGATGGACGTGCTTACGGACATATGTACACAAATGATTCCGTAAAGCTCCGGGTTTTTAAAACATGTTATTTATTATTTAACGGTGAAACAAGGCACTAAATGCTCATGTCGAGGTCACTAGTTGACTTTGCGTATATTGTGATGAACTTGCAGATCCCATGTGGTTAAGAAGTAGTACCAACGTCTGTTGCGGCATTCCACCTTCAATCACATCCAAGCTTGCTTTCCACCATTTGCCAAACCTAGTCTAATCCATGCACAATTTTCTCTAGCATCTTGCATCATGCACCGTGCAATCTTCATTGGTTAAAATTGTTGGACTAGGAGGGTCACTACTCAACTCCACAGAGATTACATGAGAATGTTTCACTTAGTTCAATGAATCCTCCAAATAATGGAGGTTTGGAACTAGTTTGCGGTAGACACGGTAACGTATAGTGCATGTAGTTTGATCAATGTAATAAAACATGATTATACATTCTAATATGCATCATATAAATCTACATGGAGTTAGTTGAATCGCATACATACATGAAAGTTGAAACACACAATGAGGCATCCCTTGCCGAAAGTGTTGATAATGTAAATGTGGAAGTATGCATTAAACAATTGTCATGTAATGCAACATCAAACAATCGGCGCATGATTTTCAACCTTTATTGGAAAGGCAATCCTTTAGACCCTAAACTCTTCCTTTCTTCGATGGTATAGTTTCATCAGTTATTTACAAGGCAAGTCATGGTTCATAGTGCTCCTACATGGGATACTTTTTTGTATGGTATTTGATGTTTTAACTGCCATCAAGGGATTACTTGGGCATCAATATGCAAACAGAAGTAGTCATTGGATAAGATGTAATGGTTACAGTTGGTGTCCCTCACCAAAAAGGATATAATTTTGGATGTACAAGTTGCATTGTTTCGAGGTATACAAGGCAAATACTTGTGGGTTATGAACTAAATTGTTGTAGATGTCACCTAAATTTTATTTAACATGTTCACAACAAAAAAATATTTATTTTTCGTAGCAAAAGTTTCTCATGATGAAGATCTTGCAACCGTACAAGAAAGCGGTTTGCGACGAAGTTGCTTTAGGAGTACACATTTACAAAATTTCACAAATTGCGCGAGGTCAAATCCAAGCAGTAGGCAAAAACTCTTGCTCGTTGCTCCTAATGACGTAAAAAAGAAGTCTGTAGATGTCTAGATACCAACTTAATTGTTCCATTATAACACTAATTGACTTTACGCTACATGTGAAAGTGATTGAATTCATGTACATCCATGTAGATTGAACCATTTCAATCCATCCATAAATTTTTGCAAAACAAGTTCTTTTTTCTCTTTGCCCAATGGAAACAAACAAAAGTGACCATCTTTAAACTAATTACTTCAAAGACATAGCGAAATGTTCTCTTAAATTGCTAACTATTGTAATAGTCTAGAGTGGTAGATGTTGTTCATGCTTGAGACTTTCGCCATCCCCATTAGAAGTGGGCCCTAGGCTGCTTTCATGCGATGACAGATGAAATTGCTTCACGTGCTCAACACCTTTGAGCGGAATAAAACCTATATCCATGGCTTAACAATATAGCTCGATACTCCTAACCTATTTACACTTTCGAAGGATAGCTTGAATCGGACGATTACTTTCAAAGGCAGTTAATGTTAATGTGTATGCTAATTGTTTGAACATACTAAATGATTATCAGGTGATAATTGAAAGAAAATGACACTATAAAATGCATATCTTATATGTAAATCTGAGTGTCGCATGTTCTTTGTGATATGCAGGCCAAGACTTCCGAGGCATCCCAGGCAACCCAGAAGAAGGCAGGAGAAGTGAAGGAGCAAGGCAAGGGAATGGCACAATCTGCGCAAGAGAAGGGTATGGAGGCCTCTCAAGCTGGCCAGGAAAAAGCCGCCCAAGCCAAAGAGCAAACAGGGAGTCTCATGCAACAAGTAATGATCAATGTTGGAATCAATTTTTTTTGAGTATATGAGACTTTTTGTGACCAATATATATTGCCCTTTTTCTGTGTTATAGGTTGGCGACAAGCAAGAGAAGCAATGGAGGCTGTGAAGAGTACAGTAACGGGTGGCGGCAACAACCCTTGAGATTGCTCTCAAGCAGCAGTGCTTGGATTTTTTGTTAGTTTTTGTGAATAAGTCAATCCTCTCATCAATAATATGCAAAGATCTTGAATCAAAATATTTTTCTAATGGAGAAGCACCTTACAATCGTACGCAATTGATTTTTAAGATTTATGCTGTAATGCAAGGTTTTTGTGAAGATTTTATGAGCATGTAATGCGAGTTTGATTTAGCAATTGTGGAGTGTAATTCATATTAAATTATCGGTTCCTTGGGTCTTTCCTTTCCCTAGTTTTTGCAATAGAGATTCATGTTGTGCACAACAGTATATTGGTTTTTAATTTTGCAAACGATTGGGAGTTATTTGTGTTGATGATAAATTTGTGTTTGTGCTAATGTTTAATCTGGATTAATTTGGGTTTGATGTTTAATCTTAAAATTTGTTTGAGATGTTTGTTTAGCCTCAATTAATTTGTCTTCGTATTGGATGGTTTAATCTGGATTAATTTGAGCTCGCTGTTTTTTTTATCTTTCAATAATTTGTAAGAATTCAAGTTTTAGGTGTTAACAGAAAGATGGCTAGAACGTGTAGGATGCAGTGCTAATTAGAAATTCATTAACACGGTTCTACCAAGTTATACATTTAATTTGTAGACTTCTTTTAAGTTGATGTTACCTTAATCTGGGTTTATTTATGTTAAATCTGTACATTTAGTAATGCTTAGGCATCGGTAATAGGAACATAGCTCTTGCTGCACCAACAGTTGAGCCATTTACAAAGATGCGATGGCTTGATGAAGAAAATAGATGGTTGCCAGACCATGTAAAAGCTGTAAAATCCCACAAACTTATTGGCGTTTAAAAACGCCCTCCAACACCCCGAAGGGCAGATTTTATTGTGCAAATGTAAGAGAGTTTTCATGTTAACAGAACTGATCCGGGAGGATATTTTTTATTCAGCAAAAAAAAGAATACTGGAAAAGAAGGTTAGGCATACACTCTACTCTACTCTACTCTACCCTAGGCAGGTTTATTTATTTTGCAAAAGAGAAAAAAAGCATACATTTTCCATGTGTACAGAAACAAACAAATTACAACAGACATTCCTGAGCTCTCACTTCACTAAACAATTATTGAGGGCATTTATCGTGCAAATGGTAAGGAACTTTTCATGACTACAGAGGATATAATACTGGATCACAAGGTTACGCATACACTCTACTCTAGGGCAGGTTTTATTTATTTTGCAAAAGAGAAAAAAAACATACATTTTTCATGTGTACAGAAAGAAACAAAATACAACAGACATACCTGATTGTCTTTGAGACGATAAAATAAAAATGGCCAAGCACAGCTCGCACTTCACTACCCAAACAATTAGTGAGGGCAGTTTTTATTACGCAGAAGAAAATTAATAGAATTATATTTTCATATTTCAAGATAACTGAAATAACGACATACCTGATTGGTCTCTGAGAACATGACAATATACCATAGCATAGCTCCACCCTACAATTATTGGCCACAGATTCCATCACTTTAGCAGTTAATGAGGGTCAAATGATCTGAAACATATTCACATGGTTACCAATTTCCACCATTTTGGTAAACTGGGAGGTAATTGATTGGATTTTCTCTATGACAGCACATTATAATCACAATGTTGAAATGGATCTATCGAATCATGGTGCAGCTACTGGTGCCAATACCACAAGAGGACTGTGTAGTCTTTGTTCTCGTAAGCTGTTTGGAGGAGTTACCCGGAATTCCAAAAACCTGCCAAAATCTCAAGGTTTCATCACCAGCAGCCGATGCAACAGTATATCCATCTGGACTCTGTATAATAAACAACACCGCATAGAAAACGACATGTTTAAGTATATGCAACCACAACAGAGTTCTACTACTAAAATAGTATCAATTTGTTCGACCAACATGAAATCAATTAATAACAGAGCAGTTAGGGAAATAGACAAAGCAATCTAGGGTCCCATTTTATATTTCAAAATTACCTGAGCCAAATGCAAAACCCTTGATGTATGGCCTCTTAATTCTGCCATCTTCACCAATGACGGGTATCTCCAGAGGCAGAGCTGATTTTGACTGAATCCATGAGAGCTTAGAAGCTCTTTTTCATGCTTGCTCCATTGCAAAGCACATACTTGAGAGTTTGTGTCCACGCTATTTAAACAAACACCATTCTGTGTATTCCAGAACTTAATACATCTATCAGCTGTCCCACCACCTGATGCCAATAAATTGTTTTGAAATGGACACCACGCCAATGCTTTCACTGCTGCTCGATGATCACTGAGTCGATGAAGGTAAGTGCTTGTTGTACCATTATGCAGCATAGAGACATCCCATATGTGTAAAAGGTTATCGTTTCCTCCACTAGCAAGCTGTTGGCCAGATGGAGACCATTTCAATCCACAAACCTCTTGATCGTGCGCTCGCAATTTAACGATCACATGATCTCTGATTCTCACTGCATTGCATTTATTACAGTATTAAGTACACCTAAGATGATGTTATCATGTGATTGAATATAAACATATCACTAGTAGTTGGAATTTTCTATAGGGATCCATAGGCTTACCATCATGATTGAAAATGCAAGTATCTCGACTTCCCGAGTTGAGGATAGGTCCACTATTCCAAGCAAGACTTCCAACTCTGGCTGTGTGCCCTTTCATAGTTCTAATCTTGGAAAGAGATGTGGAATCCCACAGCTGAACTTCACCATTACCCAAACCGATTCCAATGTGTTTTCCATCTGGTCCCCAGCTCAAACTAGTGACTGGACCATTATCTTGACTAACTTGCATCAACTCCTCGATTGCACCAGAAGCGGCATGCCATAAGTATACTGTGTTTCCAAGTGCAATAGCCACAACATTCTTTGAGCTCCAGTCCAATAGATTCAAATAGTAATTATCAAGCAACTCCGGAGCGTCCAGAGTTCTTTCAGCAGACTGTATATCACAAAAAGATAATTCAGTCCAAGTTCATAAAGTCAAAAGGTCACAAATTTAAGTTGAGAGGGTCTTAACATCCAGAAAATGTATACTGGTTTAACGACAGAAATTTAGATTATTTTATCCTTGTTGATCGAATGAAACCATCAATCCAGAAGACAGCAAAAAATCCTGGTCTGGCCTAGTCATAAAACACTGCTGATTGAATGTTTCCGAAGATGAACTAGGATAGAAAAAATCCTGTTCCATTTATCTCCTTAAATAGACCACTCAAATTTGTTGTTAACCTAATTACTATATCGTTGCTGTTAACGAGTCATTTGCATGATTGGAACAGCAATATTTCTACATAACAAATTATGGCAGGCTATTTCCACAAATCAATCATTAAGATTATTCCTGGATGATTGGGGAAGAATGCCCTTTCTAAAAGTACCGGTAAGAATTATTAGACCTAACATTTGAATAATCTATCCTTTTTCATTCAACAGCATTCACTTCTGTAAGGATCTACTGTAAACCAGAAGGATCCATTCGATACATGGTCCATCCTAACCGCTTGTGTAGGTTCTATAAAAACATCATTGGTCGTATAAAGAGAACAGTCTGAAGAAGCGATGGTATTTACCTGTGGGATATGGCGGAAGATTTTGCTTCGTTTTACTCCAGCAGCCTGTGCATTCTCAGAATACAGCATTCTGGCGTTTCTTTCAAATCCCTCAGGAGGAGTAGGAGGTTTGTTCTTGAATGCTAGAATCCTGGTGTTTTTGCTCATAATATTACTGTCTTTCAGAAGATTCCCAGCCAGTTGTTTTCTGTACTCTTCCTGCAAAACAAAGGAACGAGATGAGAATGGTACTCGAAAAGGGCGAAGCTTGGAAACTGCATTACGTTGAGAAGGAACGATTCCCATGCGAGACAAAAATTGAAATGAACCTTAATAAATAAACATATGTGGAAAACGTTTTTAATTGCAGCATAATATCGACTTTTATAAGGGAAAAAGGAAGTTAAGGCAAACATATTGAAGATTGAGCAGATAAAATTTTCCTTTAGAAGAGAAATGGACGGTTTAAAAAATGGCGACTCTGAGATAATCGTATAATACAAAGAGTGAAAGGAACTTTTAGCAGAGAAATAATGGTTTTGAAAAGAACAGAAGCAAACTTTAGCGGTCAAAGAATGGTTATGCAGACAGAAAATGGCTTACGTTTAGGACAGGCTGCTCATTATGAAGGTTTTCATTGGCAAGCATATAATTTGCGATTTCAAAATCCATGGCGGTGCGAGAGGTGATGAAACGGCATCCCTGTAAAGAAAAGCATGCAGATCTTAGATCTTAGATCTTCATCCAGGAAAGAAACCATTTTTTTTAATGAAAACAAAGGGTTAGGGTAGGGATAGGGTTACAAGATTAGGAGGAAATTTCACAAAGAAAGTTTTCTACCACAAAGAATATCTGTCACGTTAGAGTTAGGGTTAGAAATAACATTGCTAGAACAGTATCTTTCTTTCTGTTTTGGTGATATATTTATGAAGGAGTAGGATAATGGTTAAGATTAGGAGTACAGAGGGAATTACAGACGAATAACAATCGACATTTTTCGATTGCCGTTTTCTTACCACATTATGTGTCTTCCCTCATTGCTAGAACAGTATCTTTCTTTCTGTTTTGGTGATAATTTTATGAAGGATTAGGATAAGGGTTAAGATTAGGAGTACGGAGGGATTTACAGACAAATAACAATCGAGATTTTTCGATTGCCGTTTTCTTACCACATTATGTGTCTTCCCTCTCGCTGCCATATCTGAAGAAGATTCACGATCTTTAAGAGCTTTCCTCACGCTTCCGGGTGTATCCATAGCTTTATATTAACTGCTTAAAAAAATGCAACAACAAAAAACAGAAAACAATAACTTGTTCCTCGGAACGAGGAGTTAGCCCTGTGAAACCCTAAAAAGCAGCAGATAAAACTGCTGCAGAGGCCAGAGATTTAATCCCTGAACAAGAAAGTAGGCAGTGCGTAAGGAACAAACAACGATCTATGATAGTAAAGATGACGAAGATGATCTCGCAGGAATGATTCTCTGAGGGGAGAGAGCAGATTGAAGAATGGAACGGACTCTGCAAATCGATGCAGAGAGAGAGAGAGAGAGAGAGAGAGAGAGAGAGAGAGAGCGATTGATTGT
>ERZ1034383.297-NODE-297-length-9002-cov-2.198279_pt1 | contig 9002 bp, 10 predicted proteins | sample MGYA00520613_ERZ1034383 | MGnify/ENA primary metagenome ERZ1034383 (study PRJEB33736, sample SAMEA104288467) | Azolla filiculoides | biome: Urban; feature: water surface; material: ditch water | place: Netherlands | collected 2014 ... | reverse complement strand
CTAGATGGAATCAGAATAGAGCCGCTTTATACCCGTTACATCTAGTAGAAATATCAGGTGGACATTTGCGCAGGGAGTGCTAATCCACTGATACGATGCTTATTCGCTGTATTCGTTGATTGACTGCTGGTCTGAGCCAATGATTACCACTTGGTAATATTCAGGGCGATGACCGCATTGACTGCGGCGCAGGACGGGACGGTTTGGGGCTGGACCGGGAGATAAGCGCGTTTGTGGGGTGGTTACTCGTTCCGGGACTGGTCGATAGGCGACCGGTAGGAGCGCACATAATTGACTCATGTTGGGTGCGGCGGCTGCCAACGACGAGATGAACAGGAGAATGAAATGATGGAAATACAACAGGGCCCGGGCCAGCAGTTGCTGGTCGAGCTGACGGCCGATATTGTTGCGGCCTATGTCAGCCACCATGTGGTGCCGGTTGGCGATCTGACCAATCTGATCGCCGACATCCACCAGGCCTTGAGCAATACTTCGTCGCCCGCGCCTGTGGTTGCCGTGGTTGAGAAGCCGAAGCCGGCTGTCGCCGTGCGCAAGTCTGTCCAGGACGATCATATTGTCTGCCTGGAATGTGGCGGTTCGTTCAAGTCGCTGAAGCGCCACCTGATGACCCATCATTCGCTTGGCCCGGAAGAATACCGCGAAAAGTGGGATCTGGCTGTCGACTACCCGATGGTCGCCCCGGCCTATGCCGAGGCGCGCTCGCGTCTCGCCAAGGAAATGGGTCTGGGCCAGCGCCGCAAGCGCGGCAAGTAAGCGTTCAGACAGGATCCGGCTATAAGCCGAGCAGGAACCGGGCCCGAAGGTCCGGTTTTTTGTTACCTGGACATATGAAAATAATCCCATGTTGCCGTGTTTATCGTTGCCCCTGTGCGAAAAGTGGGTTGCCGTCGCGGCGGAGCGACCGGCCGAAAATCTACTGAACTCCCTGAGAAATAACGAAATTCCCATCCGATTGTGGCTTGCAATCGGTCTTGCCCCTCAAAATATACGGGTATCTTTCCATCCAGACTCTGTTATCAAATAGGAAAATAAGCCTATTATGGAGTTGCCGATGTCTAGTGTCTCCGAGCCTGAACCAAACCCGCTTCCCGATGACCCACCCGATTGCCTGGCGCAGGCGAGGCCGCTGACGCCGGAGCGCAGGCTGCTGTGCATGGTCGTCCGCCAGCTTACCATCGAGCTTTTGACCGCCGTCGGCTTCGACGCCGAGCGCGACGGTCGCCGCCGGGCCACCAATCATGTGCGCCAGATCGCCATGTATGTCTGCCACGTCGCCTATTCCATGCCGATGATCGAGGTTGCCGAAGCCTTCGGCCGTGACCGCACCACTGTCCGCCATGCCTGCCGCATGGTCGAGGATCGCCGCGACGACCCGGCCTATGACGGCTTCGTCGCCATCGTCGAGCGCATGGCCTGCGCCGTCGTGCTGGTCGCCGGCCCGAGGCCATGACCGAGGTCATGGCCGAGGCCGAGGCCGGTGCCATGGCCGGCGAGATGCGCTGCTCTCCACGACAAGCCCGCCCAACAAGCCCAGCTACACGTCATCACGGACCGGGCCGAAAGACGCGCCCGGCCGAAAGACACGCCCCGACAGCAGATACCAGACGAACCATGACAGCGAGGAAATCCCGATGACGAAGACCCGGCCATCCGCCCCTGATGTAACCCGCGACATCGGCCGCAATACTGGCCGCAATACTGACCTTAGCGCTGGCCTTAGTACTGGCCCCAGCACAAGCACCGCCACCGGCGCAATGACGCCCCTCAATGCCGGCGACCGCAAGCTGGTCCGCCGCCTGCTGCGGCTGGCGCTCGACGGTCCGCTCCGCATGCAGGTAACGGGGCAGGCGACAGGGCAGGCCGCAAGGCAGGTGACGGGGCAGGCGCGGCCGGTGGTCGAGGCCGGCGGCCGGACAATCACCGACGTCGATCCGGCCTTGCTGCGTCGACTGGTGGCCGATGGCCTGCTGGTGGCCGTGCCAAAGGGCCCTGCCGAGGGCAGGGCAGAGGACCATGCCGAGGGCTATGCCGCCACGGCCGAAACGGCAAGCTGGCTGCGCCGTGCGCTGACCGATGCGGCGGCCGAGCCCTTTCTCGACCAGCACCGCGTTCTGGAGACGGTGACGCTGAAGGAGCCCGACGGTTGCCGCAACGTCCGCCGCAATCTGGCCGAACAGCCGCTCTTTCCTCTGCTGCGCCTGAAGGACCGGCAGGGCCTGCCGTTTTTGCCGGAGGATGCGGTGCGGGCGGGAGAACGGCTGGCGGAGGATTTCGAACGCGGCGGCCTGCAGCCCCGCATCACCGCGTCCTGGGAGCCGCGCCTGTCCAGCCGGGCGAGGGGACAGGCGCCGGCGGCCGCCGATCTTTCCTACATGGCCCAGTCCGCCCGCCGCCGCCTGGGCGCCGCCGTCACCGCCATGGGACCGGAGCTGTCCGGCGTGGCACTCGATGTCTGCTGCTTCGGCAAGGGGCTGGAAACGGTCGAGCGCGAACGCCAATGGCCCGCCCGCTCGGCCAAGCTCATGCTGCGCACAGCCCTTCTGGCGCTCGCCCGCCACTATGCCCCGCCACAACGGCAACACGCCCAGCACCGCCCGCGTCACTGGGGCGAGGACGGCTACCGGCCTGAAATCAGTTAAGGCGGCCCGGCTCTCACACCAGCCGGCGGGCCGCTTCCTCGCGGATTCGCTGGATCATCGAGCGCAGGCCGTTGGCGCGCTGGGCCGACAGGTGCTCAAGCAGGCCGATCTGCTTGAACAGGTCGATCGCGTCGAATTCGACGACGCCGGACGCGGTCTTGCCGGAATAGGCGGCGAGCACGATGGCGACCAGGCCGCGCACGATAAAGGCGTCGCTGTCGCCGCGATAGGTCATCACCGGATCGGCGCCATTGCCCGACGAAGTCGCAAGCCAGACCTGGCTGGCGCAGCCCTGCACTTTGTTGTCGGCGCTTTTGTCTTCGTCGGCAAGGTCCGGCAACGCCTTGCCCAGTTCGATGACAAAACGCATCCGGTCCTCCCAGTCGTCGAGGAAGGCAAAATCGTCGATCATCTGTTCAAGCGTCGTCATGGTACACCGGGTCTGTTCTTGCTGCATGCCATATAGGTTAAGCGCCGGCCGTTTTGAACCGTCTCTGTCGCGCGAAAAAAAGAAAGCCGCGAGGCGGTTAACCTCGCGGCCCGGCAAAATGCCAAAGGGACAGTTTAGGACAGGCAGACAGGCATCCGCACAACCGTCACGGGGACGGTCGCTCTGATGCAAGAGGGGTGGGGCGCAGGCCCCGAATTAGGCGGTGTTCGAAGCGATCTGCTGCAGGCTCGGCTTGCGCTGTCGCTACGGATAGTTGAAGGGTCGGCGGTCTCAAAGCTTCGGCGGTGTATAGGGTTTCGGCAGGTTCTTGTTCTGCGGCCGCGGTGTCGGCACGACGGTGCCGGTCACGATCGCTGCAGTATCGAGGTTTTCGGACAGATCGACCGCCTGGCTCGCTGCGGTTTCGACCGCCGGCTTCAGGATCTCGACGCGGCCCTTGGCCGGTAGTGGGTTCTGGCTCGTGCCGTCATCGGTAAACTGCTGGTCGAGCAGCTGGAAGGCAACCAGGGCGCCTTCGCGGGCCCGCTGGCCGAGAGCCTGGAAGGTCTCCTTGCCCTTTTCGCAAACCTCCGGCTTCTCGACGCAGATCGCCGAGACATACTGGTAGGCATCCGTTGCCGCCGTGATCGCGTCGCCCATGACGAGGCGCGGTCCGCCGGCGGTTTCCTCCTGCGGCGGATTGCCGAAGAACGACAGCACCACCAGCGCCATGGAGCAATAGAAAGTTCCCTTGATCAGAAACCACATTGTCGTCACCAAATCCCTGTTGCCGGTCGTTGCCGGACCTCTCGGGTTGCGTCCCGAATTCGTGATTTGAACCTATCGCTGAGTCGCAAAGATGGCTTTTCAGAACCTGTTCGGCTTTGAGGCAAATTTGATTAAAATGCCATCTAAGTCGCGTTTTTGTAGCCTTTGTCTCAAATTGTAACGGTTGCCGTTAAGCATAATTGTGGCGCCCGCCCGACAATCCCGCAGCTTTTGCCGGCAGTGGTCGACACAAGTGTTAACGCGACTGTGAAAACTCTTGGAAATCCGTTGCTTACGCCCGATTAACCATAAAATCGAAAGCCCGGTCCGGCTGTTCTGTTTCGGGTCAGATGAGCCAAATCCGGGCCTTCCGAAGGCCTCGCTTTATCGTTTCCTTAAGCGCGTGAAGCCTATGGTCGGGCTCGAAAAGACGAAAATGAGTCTCGGATTTCCCGCGTGTTTGTATTGCGTAAAAATGTGGATGGACTGACGGCGATCATCGATCGCCTGGCTGCGCGATGCCTGCCGCGCCAGTCCCATGGACGCGTGGCCGATGCCGCCGAAATCCGGCTGATGCGCAAGTTGACCTTGGCTTTCCTGCCGGCCCTGCCGGTCGTGCCCGCCGCGGTATCGCTGACCCTCGGTGCCGCCATCGGCCTGCCGCTCGGCTTCGGTCTCGTCGTCGCCCTTTATATGATGGCCGCCGTGGCGCTGATCGCCGGCCGCCGTGTTGGCGCCGAAAGCGTTGCCAATCTTGCCGCTACCGCTGCTGCACAGTCGGCCGACGCCGGCTCGCCCTACGATCTCTGCCCCGGCCTGTTCCTCGGCCTGGATGCGGCCGGACTGGTGCGCACCGCCGGTGGCCGCGATCGCCAGATGTTCGTCTCTTTCCTGCGCGAACCGCTGTCGCGCCCCTTCGTCGATCAGGTGCATGTCTCCGACCGCCTGTCCTTCGTCCAGGCGCTCGATGCCTTGCGCCAGGGCGCCGATGCTGTGGTCATTGACCTTCGCCTCGATCGCCCGGTTCTCGGCCTCGACCACACCCAGTTCCTCAATGTCCGCATGGACATGACCGCCGTTCGTTGTGCCGACGGCGCGCTGACCGGCGTTCAGGCACAGATCCTCGACATCGAGGGCGAGATGCAGATCCGCGATACTGTCAGCGTCAAGGAAAACGAGGCCGTTGCCGCCCATGAGGCGAAGAGCCGGTTCCTCGCGGCCGTCAGCCACGAGTTGCGCACGCCTCTCAATGCCATTCTCGGCTTCTCCGACATTCTCGCCGGTGAATATTTCGGCAAGCTCGCCAACGACCGCCAGCGCGAATATGTCCAGCTGATCCGCCAGTCGGGTGCCCATCTCCTGTCGGTGGTCAACACCATGCTCGACATGTCGAAGATCGAGGCCGGCCGCTACGAATTGCTGCTCGAGCCGTTCGCCATTGCCGAAACCGTCACCGAATGCGAGCGCATGCTGTCGCTGCAGGCCGCCTCCAAGGGCGTCAAGCTGACCAGCCGCCTGCCGCGCGGCCTCGGTGAGGCGGTCGCTGACAGCCGCGCGTTGCGCCAGGTGATCATCAATCTCGTCGGCAACGCCATCAAGTTCACCGACAACGGCGGCGCCGTGATCATCGATGCCAGCCGCACCGCCACCGACTTGGTGATCAGCGTCAGCGATACCGGCATCGGCATGGCGCCGGAAAAGCTGAGCATGCTCGGCCGGCCGTTCACCCAGGTCCACGACGACCTCAACCGCAATTATGAGGGCACCGGCCTTGGCCTGTCTTTGGTCAAGGGGCTGATCGCTCTGCATGGCGGCACATTCGCGATTTCCAGCCATCCGGGCGAAGGGACTGTGGTTACTGTCACTCTGCCGGTTGACGGCTCGGGCGCTGTCGCGCAGGCTGAGAATGAAGATAATATGGTCGAGTTTCCGCCGCGCCTGACCGCGCAGCCGGCGGCTCGCAGAAGGGAAGGCAAAGAGACCGGGTATGACCAAGCGAACGCGAAAATCGCCTGAGAAGAAGAAAAAGCCGACGCAGCATGCGCTCGGCCTTCTTTCCGCCGGCGTTACAGCGCTTGCGCGGCTTGCCGGGCGCCATCCGCGCCTGGTGGGTGGTCTTGTCACGTTCGCGGTGATCTTCGGCACCGTTGCCGCCAATGCGCTCTGGTACCAGCCGGGCCAGCACCCGTCGCCGTTCCTGCGCACCCGTGATGCCGCCAATTTCAGCGCCCTGGCCGGCGTTGGCCGTGCCTCGCATCTGTCCGAACAGTCGCATGCGAATGTCACTACCTTCAAGATCGCCCGCGAGGGAGAGGAAGGTCCGGTAGCCGACTCTGCAGCATCTTCGGCAGCCGCCGTAGAGGGTAGCGTCGAGATGGCAGCGGTCACGCCCGCCGCGGCGACCGCCGAGACAGCAGCCCCGACCGCTGCGCAGGCGACATCCACCGATTGGCCTGTCGCAACCGGCGAGACGGCCGTGCTCATCCGCGATGTCCAGGCCGAACTTTCCCGCCGTGGGCTCTATGACGGCGAGGCCGATGGCGTCATCGGTCCGCGCACCGAAACCGCGATCGCCGTCTTCCAGAAATCCGTCGGCATGGAGCCGAATGGCCTCGTCAGCACCGAACTGGTCGCCGCACTCCGGGTCGACCGCAGCGTCACCGCCGCCGTGCCCGCCCAGCGCCCGACGCCGGATCTGGTTCGCGACAGCGCAGGCGTCGACCCGGTCGCCGCTGCGATCCGTCGTGCCGAGACCCAGGTGGTCACCGCGCCGCGTCGTGAGGTGGCCAAGCCATCCGCGCCAGTGCCGGTTCCCCCCGGCGAGATCCGTGCCACCGCAGCCCGTCCGGATGCGCCGCTGCCGGTGCAGCAGGCGAGCTTCGATCCGGGGCTGGTGATGGAAATCCAGCGCGGCCTGTCCAACATGGCCTATAGCGATGTCACCATCGACGGCGTGCCCGGCGAGCAGACGCGCAATGCCATCCGCCGCTTCGAGCGCCATTACAAGATGGCCGAGACCGGCGAGCCGAGCGCCGTGGTGCTGAAGAAGCTGAAGTCGATCGGCGCGCTTTGAGCGACCGGCTTCTTGCCTATCCCCGGCGCCGGGAGTTCGACGAAAGTCGAAAACGCCCGTAAAGACCTCGTTAACCATACCATGGCCAGTATCCTTCACCGGAGGAGAGACCTGGCCATGAACGCTGTGAACGGCATGCCTCGCCATGAGGATGAATTGGCAGTCGCATCGACAGGTGTGGATGCCGAAACCTTGAAGCACATTATTGGCCGCCTGGCCGACGAGGCGTCGAGCCTGGGCATCGATATCGTCGATATCGCCGGCGCCATACAGGATGTCGCGGCAACCTCAAAGCGCCATTCCGGCACATTCGATCACGTCACCCGCACCGCGCTGTCGATTGCCGAGACCAATCGTGACGTCGCGATCTCCTTGCGCGAGACCGACGAGACCGCCGGCGAAGCCCGCCGCATGCTGAGTGAATCCGCCACCCGCCTGACCGGCGCCGTCGGCAAGATCGATCAGATGGTCGCGGCTAACGAAGAGATCGGAAGCGAGATCGGCACATTTGCGCGCTCGCTTGCAGAAGTTGACAAGGTCGCCGAGGAGATCGGCGCAATCGCCCGCCAGACCAACCTTCTCGCCCTCAATGCCGCCATCGAGGCGGCGCGAGCAGGCGAAGCCGGCAAGGGTTTTGCCGTTGTTGCCAGCGAAGTGCGCACGCTGGCATTGCAAACCTCGCAGGCCACCGGCGCCATCCAGCAGACGCTGGGCGTGATCCGCACCAAGATCAACCGTCTGACCGAGGCCGGCCAGGGCGCGAGCACCAGCGCAAGCGACGTGCGCCAGACATCGCAGGCGCTGAACGGCTCTTTCGGTGCCATGGAGCAGGTGATCACCCGTATTCTCGACGGCTCTTCCGCCATGGCGCAGACGACCGACATGGTCGACCGCCAGTGTGCCGAATTCGTCGCCACGCTGAACACCATGGCGGGCGAGGTCAAAGGTTCGGACGCGGCGCTGCAGAATGCCGCCGGCCGGGTCGACAAGGTGGTCGCACTGTCGGAAACGCTGATCCAGTTGACGGCGAGCGCCGGTATCCGTACCGCCGACAGCGAATGGATCGACACGGCAACCGCCGTCGCCGCCGACGTGTCCGCCGTCTTCCAGCGGGCGGTCGACAGTGGCCGTATCACCATGCAGGCACTGTTCGACCGCACCTATCGGCCGATCCCCGGCACCGATCCGGTGCAGATGATGACGGCCTTCACCGATTTCACCGACCAGGTCCTACCGGCGATCCTCGAACCCGTCGCCGCCACCAGCGAACGCATCGGCTTCTGCGCCCCGGTCGACGAGAATGGCTACCTGCCGACGCACAACAGGAAATTCTCCGCCCCGCAGCGTCCGGGCGACACCGTGTGGAACACCGCCAATTGCCGCAATCGCCGCATCTTCAACGACCGTGTCGGCCTAGCCGCCGGCCGCTCGACGGCGCCGTTCCTTGTCCAGACCTACCGGCGCGACATGGGTGGCGGCAATTTTGTCCTGATGAAGGACATCTCCGCCCTGATCACCGTTTCCGGCCGCCATTGGGGCGGGTTGCGACTGGCCGTCAAGGTTTAGCCCGCCATCCTGCGGTCCGGAGGTCGCCGTCATGCCGGTTGGCGCTGTCGGCACACCGGAACGCTACGCTTCGGCCACCCTGCTTCCCATCCGTGCCGACATCGCCTACACCCGTGCCATGCGCATCCGCTCCGACATCTTCGTCTCTGCTCTCACCCGCCGCGTCTTTTCCGCCGGTGGCTTTGCCGCAGTCGTGCACAAGGGTTCCGACGCCTCCGGCGCGATCTTCATCCGCCAGCGCTTTCGCGACGGGCTGGAGACGCTTTATGGTCCGGCGCCGCAGTCGATGGTGATGGTCGAGGACCGCGATGATCGCCAGTTCGAGATCCGCCTGGCGCGCGCCGAGCCGGAGGCGTTGAGCGCCCTGATCGCCCGCGAACAGCGCTTCGACAGCGATCTGTGGCTGGTGGAAATCGAGGTCGACGAGATCGGCGACTATGTGCCGCTCGCTGCTGGGCAGAGCTGAAACCTGTCTGTCCTTTCTATCCGGCCCTATGAAATCAGG
>ERZ1034383.291-NODE-291-length-9179-cov-12.695199_pt1 | contig 9179 bp, 5 predicted proteins | sample MGYA00520613_ERZ1034383 | MGnify/ENA primary metagenome ERZ1034383 (study PRJEB33736, sample SAMEA104288467) | Azolla filiculoides | biome: Urban; feature: water surface; material: ditch water | place: Netherlands | collected 2014 ... | reverse complement strand
TCAAGGGGGATGTTAACGCAAGAGACATCAATATGGAGTATCATGGGGTGAATGTGAGATAATCAAGGTGGTAATGTAAGACCTCCTACTTTTCTTGAATCTATGCCCTGGGATGAGCAAGCTCCCGAGGGCCACATCACAATCTATAGAGAAGGAGAGAGGAAACTCTAGCCAAGTTGTCTCCTCCTCTTTTGTGATTGGATACTTTGAAATTGACGATGAACTCCTCCACCACTAAAATAGGCATCATCGATGAGGTACACCATTCATTGTCCCCATAGTGATGGCATCTCCTAAAATCGAGCACGATGTCTTTGCTTTATGAAGCTGAATCTCCCATGACATTAAGATCAAAATATGACAAAAAATCTATCCTCTTCTCATCTTCTTTTTCCATATTGGCATAGATGAGAATCTTAACATTGGCGAACTTAGATGCTAGAGCTTATGTGATATTGTATTGGAAACGATCTTTGATGTCTTCGCCAAGCTAGTACACATGTTTTGGTAATCATTACCAATATAATGATGGGGTATCGAGTATATAACATGCTCCTAAATAATAATGTTGTAATTATGTGTTTGGCAATTATGTTAAGTATAAGTGTGATGTTACATTACATCATTTTTAGGAATTCATGATAAGCATGTTAGGACAAAAAGAAAACGATAGGAATCAATAAGCAATATAGCCTTCTCCAAAAGAAATATCTTCATTTCATTCCCTCCCCTCCCCACAAACTTACTCGATCACAATCATGTTGTGTCGATATTCACAAATTGTAGAATGATAGAAAGGAGATGATCCAACAAACCACACATAGATTTTTAACATTTACGATGGTTATATGTATGAAAAGGTTGCACCTTATTAATTGGGGTACACCTTTTCATAAGTCAAGGGTTTTTCCTTTTTCTATGTGCCATTTAATTAAAGGGTTTATTTCAACATCCTCCCCCTCCCCCCCAAAATATTCTAAATGGTTTGGAAGTGTTTGGAAGCATGGAGAGTCTTTGTTCAACTCCAACATATGAGAGTGTCATGATTCTTCATTTGGTTGCCATGTGACTATTGCACGTGCAATTATTAAAGAAAAACTAGTAGCCGGCTTATAATGTATCGTTGCACCTTATTAATTGGGTTGCATTATTTCAAAAGGCAAGAGTTTCCCTTTTTCTATTATTTTATCTAGCGAATTACTTGATTTCATCTCTTGATAAATTGATCGTTTGTAAGTCGTAATCCTAAATTTGCCCAACAGGGAGACAAAGCCTTTGTTTGTCTTTACAAATAAGAGTGTCCCAATTCTTCTTCTTCTTTTTCTTTTTTCTTTTTCCAAAAAAGAATATACTCCATTAGTTAAAATATACACAAACACGATCCCTTTCTCGGGTAGGCCGTGCCAAGATTATCCTATCCTACATAAGAGATCTCACTTATTTATCTTACACTTTTACATATGGCTCTAGCCATCCTTTCCGATACATCACCTACAGTCACTAACCCACCTGCCATGTCTTTCACGCCCCTCGTTCAGCTAATGGGAGGGGGAAACAACCATCTGGGTACATCGTACTTCCATAGTATATCCCCTCCATTTGCTGCGGCCATCGGTGTCGTACACCATCTCTTTCGAAAATTCAGCCTCATTAGTTCGGCACCATCATTAGTACCATTAATCCGCTCATATTGCGCTCTTAGTGTAGTTATTAGTGTGTGCCAGATTAGTTTAATCGATTCAGCTGGAGGGCATTTGTGGGCTGAAAATACCCTGGTACACCTTGCTGTCCATATATGCCATATAGTAATGGGGGCAAGCAACATCCAAAGATCTTCAAGTTTTTGATTCCGTACACAAGTTGTAGGGACCCTGCTGTCCATGATCAACCGAACACTGCCATTCTCCCCTCTGTACTTAGCATTGCATGTGTTATCGTATGTCGCCACATCATCCTCAAGACACATCCAACAAGCATGTCCCCAGTTGAGGGTGAACGAACTAGACGCATGGCAAAGCAAACGTAGTGCCCTTCCCCATACAGCCCTTGCCTCGCGACATTCCCATAGACAATGGGAGATGCTTTCCATATGTCCACATGCAGTACATCTAGGGTCTACATTGGGGCCTTTACCCCATGTCCCTACCGGCAAGGCTCTATGCGCAATAAGCCATAAACACATCATTATCTTGCGGTCATATCTGTCATGCCATACCATTTTCCAGAATTTATCTAGTCTCATTTCACTTATGCCCTCCTGCATCCAAAATTTCCTTGCCGCAACCTTGTCATGTTTTTGTTCTAGAAGAATTTGCCTCCCAATCTTCGTGTTATACCTGAAAAATTGAAACAGCTTTTCCCCATCAGTTCGACCTTGAGTTCTCCAAAAATACATGGCTGGGTCCCATGATAACTGATCCAAATGCCCTTCTATAGGCCAACACATTGTCGCCGATGTGATCTCCCTTGGCTTAGGGTCAATAAACATATTCTTGCCATTTTTTGCAATAAGCCTAATCGGCTTTTCTCTTTGAAAGACTGGTTGCTCACCTCTTGCCCTTCCGTGCTCAAGTTTGTAGTAACATACCTCATTCGATTCTACTTTCATTCCCTTAATGCCAATTAAACAGTTTTCAGCATCTATAAGGCCTGTCCACGCAATTTCAGAGGTTGTTACTTCTTCCTCTTCCAAGGTATTCTTGTAGCATGCAATGGCATCTGTAATTCTCTTGAGCATGCCTTTACCCCTGCTTATTCTCCATATTCTAGCCTTTTGAGTGCCCACCTCATTGGACAAAAACCTCTCCCACTCCACTAATGCATTCCCTTGGGCATTGATTAACTCAGCCCATTTGAAACCTGTTTTTTGGCCTATCATCAGCCCATCCACATCTCTAATCAATGGGTTCCACACAATTGGCATGTACATTCGAGCATATGCATCCTTTCTCCACCTACATGTGATCCCCTTTCTGATTTCTTGCCATGCTTTCATAATTCCAATAGCACATAGACTTTGCATACTTCCCCAATATTTGGGTCTCATTTCTGGCACAAAACCCCAAAATGGGTTGCATGGCCACCGTCCACCTTGTCTCGGCATCCACATCTTCCATCTACGTCGCCATAGAACTTTCCAAGGTGCCTCAGGAGGTTGTAAGCTCCGAACCACTAGTTTGCCTAGCAAGGCCTTCGTTTGCACCACGGGGTCTATCAATCCCACCCCCCCTTCACTTTTCCTTTTTATAAGCGTGGTCCAAGCAACCTTTGCACGGGCATGTTTTTCCTCTGTGCCCCCCCATAAGAAATTTCTGATAATCCTTTTTATCATTTTCATCGACTTGGGCATGATTATCCAGCATGCAGCAATATGCCATATAGTGGCCATTAGAACCTGATTTGCAATCACAATCTTGCCCGCAAAGGATAGTTTTCTTGCATTCCACCATATTAGTTTCGCTTTTATTTTGTCCACTAATAGATTGTAGTGTTCTGCTCGATCGATGTCCATACCAATTTTGAAGCCCAAGTATCTAGTAGCTTCTCCTTTCCTCAACCATCTAAAATTGGGGTCGGGGACCCAGTTTAACATGGGCTTATTACTGATCCAAATGCCCACAGATTTATTCCAATTTATTTTAGCATCGGATCCCCTACAAAACTCATCAATTGCATTTTGCAATCTGCCCAAGTTGTGTGCATCACCTTTGACATAGGTCATTGTGTCATCAGCATATGCCGTATCAAGCACCACCCCTTTATCATCGGGTAATGTAAGGCCTTGTATTTGCCACGATCTATCAGCAATTTGATAATGCAAAGCTTCTGCTGCAATTATGTATAAGTACGGGGCTAATGGGCATCCTTGGCGTACCGAACGTAGCATCTTAAAGCTCTTCCCCATACTTCCAGCCATTAACACTTGGCTGGATGCACCTCTGTAGAACGCACCCATTCCACGGATCCATTGTTGTTCAAAACCTAGGGCTGCCATCACTGCTTCTAGGAAATCCCATGAAATCCTGTCATATGCTTTTTCAAAGTCTAGTAGCATTACTGCTAGGTCCACTTCTTGCTCCTCCGCCCATGCTGAGTATTCCCAGAAAGTTATCACATTGTCAACAATGCTCCGGTTTTCCAGAAAACCAGTTTGCGTTGTATGTATAATGTCCCCAAGTACCATTTTCAATCTCTTACTTACAACTTTGGCCATTATCTTATAAGCATTGGTGAGAATCGTCAGTGGTCGCCAATTATCAAGCGTTATTAGGTCTTTACCAACCTTGGGTATTAAATAAATCATGCCTCTACACATTGTTGTGGGCATTAATCCTTCTACCATAATGTGTTGCATCCCTGCCAACATGTCATCCTTAATTAGATCCCAATATTGGATGTAAAAGTATAGGGGAAGTCCATCAATTCCTGCACAGCTTTGTTTGTTCATATCCCCAATAGCATCCCACAATTCATGCATATCTATAGGGGTATTTAATTGGTCCATCATTTGAGGCATAACTTTCCTTGGTATCCTCTTTATTATATTGCTAAAGGCAGCCTGATGCATCAGTTCCTTATTGCATACATTTAGTAGTTGCGTATAATAGCTTGTGGCTATTTCAAGCATTTCCTCTTTACATGTGGTCATTGAGCCATCCGTCTTTTTTAAGCATGAAGGTTGAATCCCAGATCCTTTGCATTTAACAGCTTCAAAAAAACCTTTAGTAACACGATCTCCTACCCTCATCCAGCTAGCTGCCCTACTTCGATAGGCATAGGTACTCCTAAGGTTTTGGTACCTCTCTAATTTGCTTTTGGCCTCCTCTAGTTGTGCCTCAATCCATACATTATGTGGGTATAATTCTCTTAGTCGTTGCATAGAAGCGAGTGACCATTGCATTCTCTGCATTTTCTCTCTTATCTCTTTTCTAATTTCAATCGCTTTTTGTTGAAAAAACCCTGCACATGCCTCAAGTTTCCCAGCCAGCCTATGAGCAGGGTCAAGGTACCTCCATTTGATATCATACCATATCTTTCGTATATCATCGGTCCATTTAGTATCCACAACCAGTTCCTTACACACCTTCACATTATGTGGCTTGTAGCGATTGTTTTCTTGTATGTGCAACAAAACTGGGGCATGATCAGAGAACATTGTACCCGGACAAATAATGCATCTACCTTTCCTATCCATGAGTCGAGGGTCCAAATACCATCTGTCCAGCCTAGACATCGTCCTCCCGTGCACACTTCCTCCTACTCTAGAGTAGCGAAGAGATTTTTCTTTTTGCATTTGAAAGTTAGGGGCATTCCAACAGTCTATCACATTATATGCTAAACAAAACTTATCCCATGCATTCTTCTCCGCCCCCTGTACCGTTCCATTTGCGTTGCCTCTTCTATCTTCAGGATGCTCCACCATATTAAAGTCTCCTCCAATGATCCACAACTCAGCATCTGGTTTCTTGGCCACTAGTTGCAACCAGAATTCTTGTCTTTCAGCAGCTGAATTTGGGGCATATATGTTCAGTATGCCCACGCGCCCACAACTATGTTTTATCCTTATGTAGACAGCACGACCATCTATTAAAGTACCCCTGCCTGTACAGTCAGCAGTAAACTTAGCTTTCATAGCTATAAGTACCCCCCCCTGAATCTGCCTATCTCCCGTAGCTGCTGACCATGTATTGGTCCAATTTCCGGGGCAAATGCTTCCAATTTTATCGATCTTGTCCCCATCTAGATGGTGCTCCTGCACCAAGATAAAATCAGGCACCACTGCCTCAGTGCAACGCTGAATTTCAGCAGCCAACACATTCTTTTTCATTTGGAATTGGGTGCCACCAATTCCTTGTATATTCCAAGTTAGCAAGCTAAGATTCATATAAGTTGTACCTTTTGAGGCCCAACCATTGCATTTTCCGCTTCCAATATGGTAGCTAATATCCTATCTTGGAGATTTTCCTCTTCCAACTGTGTCAACATTTCAGGGATGTATACCATGAATTCCGTGATCAGTTTAGGAAGCTTCCTAAATTTCACATTTATGTAGCATATGCCTTGTTCATTCGCCTTGCCCGAACTCCAAATCAAGGCATCTTTCCATTGTCTTTTCATTTTCATCCCTATTGCGTTACCGTATGATGCGTCTACATAAACATCCATTTGTTGTTCCAAGCATCCAAGTGCTTCTTCCCTACTATGTGGCTCCTTATTTCCCAAGGCCAGAATATAGGACAGACCAGCGACCCCTCCATCAATACATTTACCATATACATTGACTCTACATATGCTGTCCTTCTTCAACTCACTTCCACACAGTTCCTTGAACCACTTTTTGCCTGTCAGATTCACTTTGATCTGTTGTCCAGTATTCAAGAGGGGGCCCGCCTCGTATTGAAGATTCCAATCCACTCTTGGCCATTTACGCATCCCTTTATTTTTTTCCATCCCCTTCATCTCCTCTTTTTTAGCACGCATGTGCCTTTTCATTTTTGCTATCCCCTTAATATCTTGGGTTGTCACCATTGACTTAGGCTGCTCTTTCAAGGGGCTTACGACCTTTCCTACGTTTGATTCTCCTACCTCGTCCATACTTTCATGGAGCATCTGGCCAATAACATCCCCTACCAAGTTGTCCTCATGGTGTAGTTTCTCCATATCATTAATTACTTCCACATAATTGCTCTCATGAGTTTCCTTCGTTCTTTCTTCCCTTTCATTAGGTTTGTGTTCATTGTCCTCTAAGGTTAAAAGCGCATACTTATTTCTAAGTGGGAGCCATTCTTGTCCGACCATGACTTTTTGTTTGCCTTTATAGGTGTTATATTTCCAACCATCTTCATTCTTGCTCATCGCATGGTTCATTCGTTGATTTTTCTGTTGCATAAGACCTGTTTCACATTTCTGTCCTTGCTTCCCATTTCCATGATGCATGTTCTCCTTTCCTCTAGGGCAATCTCGGGCCCTATGCCCCATCTGTCTACATGCAAAGCATTGCCCTGGGAGTCCCGCATACTCCACAGTTTGTACATGGTCAGCCATTTGTTTACTGCTCAACAACATCGATTGCGGTAAGGTCTTTACATCCGAGACAATTAGTTTGATCCTCGGTGTTTCACTTAGTCTCTCTGCAAGAGTCTTTTCCAAGCATTGACCTCCCATACTTTTGCCAATGGCCGGGAGAAAGGATTCCCATTGCTTAGGTAGACCAGGAAAAAATGTCGTTACCACTGTAGGATTGCCTATACAAGCATCAGCTTTACACATGTCAAAGTCTGCATCCCAGTTGAATACATAGGCCCTCGCATTGTGCCAAATCAGTGGGCTGCTCTCGACAATTTTGCATATATTTGTTTCCGGCATCACTATAACATGGTAGAAGCCCTTTCCCATAAATGCAATGTCCTTCAATCTACCAAGGTCTTCTTTTAGACAACTCTGCAGCCAATCACGCAATATGGCTCTATTGGGTCGACTACCCACCACTTTTACCACAAAGGACTCCCGTTTAAGACGTGTTAATTCACTCTCCATTATGCATTCTTCCTCCGGTGAGAGAACAAAGGCTCCCATTGCATGCATTGAGGGACCATTTTGATTGTCCACCCCTTGTGTTTCCTGTGCAGTTTCAGCATCAATGCGATTAAATAGATGTTCATGACATACCTGTGTCCCATTGTTGTCCAGAAGGTTTGGGGATGATGTTCGTGCAGGCTCTGAAGCAACCGAGTCATTGTTCGAAGATCCCTCTGCTGCCATCGCTCCTCACAGTCGAGTCATTGTTGGATGACTCTGTTATCTCCGTTTGATCCTCCGTCTGTTGTCGGCGCCTCTCTCTCGTTTCTCTTCTGTTTTGGCTGATGGGAAACAACACAGAGTTCTGGAATTTGAGTTGTGCGTAGGGTGGACGTGCTCCACCCTGTCTTTCTGTTGCTAACACCATCGCCGTTTCTGCCAGGTCTGTGTCAGAGCCGCCCATCGCCACCAGACGCCATTCGCTCTCGCCTCCTCCTTTGTTCCCTTTTCATATTTCATTTATGCACTCAATGTTGTACCTCTTGTTACTAGCAAATGAACACAAAGTCTGGAAGATTAGAAATGGCTCAGAAATTGTTTGAAACATTGACTAATCAATCACTAGTCTGTTGGAGTTCAATAATTACTGGTTGTACACAACATGGTTATGGACATCTTGCTCCTCAAATTTTTAATGAAATGCATGATGCAAAGGTAAAACCAGACAGTTATATTTTCATGCACTTTGAAGGCTTGTTATATCTTGAGAGGTTTGGAACATGGTATCTTAATTCACAGCCAGATGCTAGAAAGTGGAATTCTGGTAGATGTAGCTGTAGCTGTTGGAAATATGCTCATTGATATGTATGGGAAGTGTGGGAATCTAGATGATGCTAGAAATGTCTTTGAAAAGCTATCTCATCCAAATTTGCATTCATGGGGTGCAATGATTTCTGTTTGTATACGCAATAATCATCATAACCGCCTTGCTCTTGAGATTTTAGAGAGAATGCAAAATAATGATGTTCATCCGGATAAAGTTGTGTATACATATGCATTACAAGCATATGGTGCCTTAGGCGCTATTGAACATGGTAACTCGACCATAATCAGATAATTCAGAGCAATCTAGACACTGACATCAGTATTAGAAATTCAGTCATTAACATGTATTCCAAATGTGGCATATAAAGTCTTCAGTGAGCATCTGAATGGAAACTCTATACCATGGGCTGTAATGATGGAAGCATACTCAGAAAATGGCTGTGGACTTCCTGTCTTGCAACTTTTCCAGAAGATGCAGAAGCAACAAATCAACAATTAAAGACAAGCTCGAATCAAACATCTTCGTCGAGAATGCTCTCATAGATATGTATCATAGATGTGGGTCCTTACAAGATGCATTCAGAATGTTTTGCCAATCTTCGAAACGAGATTTGATTACTTGGAATTCGATGATATCTGGTTTTGCTAATCATAAGAGATGCAAAGAGGCCTATAGTCTCATGGAACAAATGAGATGTAATGGTGTCGAACCCAACCTTGTGACTTGGAATTCGGTTCTTTCGGGTTATGCCCAAAATGGAGATTATAAAAAAGCTCTTGAGATTTTGGAACAAATGCAACAAGCAAAGATAGAACCAGATTGTTTCACATTTACA
>ERZ1034383.290-NODE-290-length-9185-cov-39.107667_pt1:0-5000 | contig 9185 bp, 11 predicted proteins | sample MGYA00520613_ERZ1034383 | MGnify/ENA primary metagenome ERZ1034383 (study PRJEB33736, sample SAMEA104288467) | Azolla filiculoides | biome: Urban; feature: water surface; material: ditch water | place: Netherlands | collected 2014 ... | reverse complement strand
CGGAATTCATTGAAACCAGACACACACGGCACGAAGGCGAGAATTTTGATATCAGGACCAGCGAGCGTGCACTACCTCCCGACCTAACTTTTCTTTTCACTCCCGCCGGATGATGAAAACCGCTTCTTACCGCCCGCTTCTTTTCTTCGGGCACGAGTCCAGAAATGCTGGTGGCGCCCGCCCTTTTGCTTGCCTGCATGAAGGCCAAGAAACTGCCATGAATATCGAGAACAGACAAGGAAGAGCAACAGAATATAAGTACGATTTACGCGCGAATTGATTTTATTTGCTATTTCAATTTCTAGCGTTTTGAGTTTGGAATGAATAATAATATATAATGAGGAAATATTAGTAGCTGTTCGTCTAGTGGGTTTTGTTTCCCTTAGTCAAAACACTCTAAGTGACATTTTCAGAGCGACTTTTAGGGCAAAAAGCGAAGCTATTTAAACAGATTTATAGCATTTTCCCAGTTCCTAGGAAGCTCTGTGGTCTGAGCCCGAGGAATGGCATGAATTACTATTACTCAGTCTGCGTTTAAGTACGTAAATGATTGCGGAATCCTTTTTCAATGGGATAGTGGAGCGTCGCGCATTGTCGTACGAATAAACAGTATAAGCCTCGCTGTGTTAAGAAATGGAACTTTAGTTGAAAGCACCGTTAGCCATTTGAGAGCATTCTCGCCTCTGAGAATAAGACGAGATAGTGAGTCGTTCCCGCTCTCCAGTCAGTGACGAATTTGGCGGCTTTTCCAGCAGCAGTGGAACGAAACATCAGTCCACACTGATCTAACCGAGCATGGTTTTCTTAGAAGGAGGGAAAGGGGGATTCCAGGAGTTAGCTGACACTTCCAAAGGAGGGGAGGAAAGCCGTAGGGAAGGGAAAACTGCAGCGAAAAGAGCTCGGGTCCGCCCTATGCATGTAATAATGCTGCCCATGACTGGAGTAGCGAAATGTCAAAAAGAGAAGAGCTCTTCTTTTCTTTTCTTTTCTTTCCGCGCTGGCTGAGATGGATGATAATCCTTTGGCCCTGCCTTTCCTTTCACGGTTGTCTTGCCGCTGGGTGTCCTGGCAGAACCTTGCCATTCCACTCGTGGTAGGTGGTGAAATCTCTGTCTAAATCATCGAAGAAAAGTCGAGTCGATTTTTTCGTGCGTGCTGCATCGGTAAAAAACCCCCTAGGAATATGTCGTCTATTTGCCTGCCAACAAAACGATTACACTTCAGTCATACCTTTCAGTTCAGTGTTGCTCGAACTATGCTATCCATGATGGGTAGCACATCCTGCTCTTCTGTATCCACATCAATCGGTCCAGAACCAGGTGTAGCTATTTGAAAAGTTTATGTCCTTAATCTTTCAAGGAGAAAAATATGGCTGCTTTGCCCTCAACAGATCCATCGACTCCATTACTTGAGAGGGCTAACAGCCAGCCAGCAGTGGGCTTATAGTTTAATTGGTTGAAACGTACCGCTCATAACGGTAATATTGTAGGTTCGAGCCCTACTAAGCCTATTTACTTGCCATACCTAACTCGCCAGTCTTTCACTACTTTGCTGCGCCCAGCAAGGCAAGGCAAGGCAAGGCAAGGCAAGGCAAGCAAATTCCGTTCTCTGAGCTTTGCTTCTCTTCCTTGGTTACCACTGTATGGAGTATAGCCAAGCGGTAAGGCATCGGTTTTTGATACCGACACGCAAAGGTTCGAATCCTTTTACTCCAGGATCCTAAGGCGGCATTCAAAGCATTGCTCATTCATAGCCTTCTTGTCTGAGTCATTCTTCTCACTCGGCTTGGAAGGCATCGCCGCCTTTCATCGGCAACGCCGCATGCCTCGCTCTTCTTTCTTGGAGAAACGTTGCCTTTACGGAACGGATACTTCTTGCATGCATTAAGCCATGCGAAGAAGGAATGAGTGCAACCAAGTGCTACCATGTGCAAGGACTAGGCGAAGCGATGGACCCCGCACAGACAGTTAAACAAACGCCTTCAGCGATGAACCGCAGGCAGGCAGTGAGATACCAAAGATATGATCTATTGAGCAAGATCCAAGATCGACTGAGCCTGGAGTGATGGGATCTGAAAAACCAACCTATAGAGATAGGCCCAAGGTCTGACTTGGCTAGCTGTTCTGAAAGAAATAGGTGCGGAAAATCTAATTTGGTAATGTTTCAATGGAAATCCAACTAGATAGTGGCGAAGCTACGTCATTTTACTCTGATGCGTATCCTAACATACATACATACATAATAGTACCATGTACGGCATCGGTACTGATACCGATGGTTCTTTTGAATTATATGCCGCCTGTTCTACTCCAACATCCTCGAGATCTGGAAAGTTTGCAGAGTATTATGGATGAGGAAGAACCCTGGCAATAGACATGTATGGACTTGGAGAGAGGCCTATTCTAGGTCGTCTCGACTATTCCGGTGATAAAACAAGGTAAAGAGACCCGCAACCTCTTCGTACCAAGCCAGGTAATCAGGAGAAAAGGGATTCGAACCCTTAACCTTTGGTTTTGGAGACCATTGTTCTACCATTGGAACTATTCTCCTGAAATTCAATAATTACTTACGAGCCGGCCGGTTACTTTGCCTTTATTCCTTGGCGTTGAACCGTGCGGCTTCATCAAGCAAGCAAGCAAGCAAGCAAGCAAGCAAGAAGGCGGTTCATGCGGAAGAAGCGGTTCATCGTGCTTGCTTCATGTGGATTTCTAGGCCTTCATGCGGTGATATACAACGGCAGCAAGCAAGCAAGCAAGCAAGCAAGCAAGCATGAAGGCCGATATCGTCGTTCTTTGGCTTGTGCCTGCCTTTTGGCCGGCTTCATCCGGCCGGGCCGCCGCCCCTATTTATTTGATGAATCCCGTCCCGCAGTTTATGCTAAGACAGTGTGCGAGGGGCGCATATAGTCAGCTGCTCACAACCAACCTACTTTCGTCTTGAAATGCCTTCTTAAGGCACTTTCCTCTCACTAGGTGAAAAGAAAGGAGTTTGCAGAAACGAATTGGAAAGGACCTCAAAGAAAGCAGCAAACCAATGGTACGCTAATTTACTTGGTCCTATCGATTTCTCACGTTAATAATAACCAAACGTGAAGTGGCCCGGTTAAGGTAGGGTTGTAGCGCCTGAAATTGCCTACCTCTATGTATGAAGAAGATAATGAACCAAATGTCATCTAGCAGCGCCATACCACTTAAATGAGATTAAGGTTTGGCTCCGACACTCCAACATGCCGACCGAGAATTCCCGGCCGGCAGAACAACACCGTTCTATGAAACATTCAAGGAAGGTTTGTGTGCACCGAAGGGGACTTGAACCTCTAACCACCTGGTTCGAAGCCAGGTACTCTATCCGATTGAGCTATCGGTGCTGCCTGCTGCTTTCAGAACACGCTTTCCCTGTCTATCTTTGGTAGGCGATTTGCTGGTTTCTGGAGCACCGCTTGTTTAGCAGGTGGATCCAGAGTGCCAAAGAAAAGAAGAGCGGTTTTCATCAACGCTTCTTCCGCCGCAGGTCAGCCTCTGAGGGCGCATCCCGGGCTTGTCCACGTCAACGCTATAGGTGACTTGTTCAGGAGGCAGCTTTTCTTTTCTTTTCGGGCTGGTCCTCGTGGATGGTTCTCTAACCTTCCACACACTGTTAAGGAATGACCTAGTCATGTAATAGGGTCTCTTAAAGGAAATTATGCGGGTAGGTACTTGCAGCTCATAGAGGGCACGCACGCACGCACGCACGCACGCACGCACGGGTGTTGAGACTTCGCCAGCCAACATGGGTGCTGCTTTCGCGCTCCTATGCAGCAGCAGAAAGCCATTCTGTTAATGAAAGCGGCGAGTCATGCCACGATGAACCGCTTCATCGAAAAGCGTTAGTGAAAAGTACAGCGCTTCTTTTCTTGCAGCCGGAATATTCTTATTATTCGTTACTCATTTCATGACTGAAGCGCCAGCCAAAAAAACAAAACAAACAAAAAACTAGCACCTTTGAAAACAAAAGTGGTAGGGCCAGGAAGCCACCTGGCAATAGGAAAGTGCACGAATCGAGATCCGGCCTCTCCTCATTACGAAGAACCGGCAGATTCAGGTAGCTTGCCGGCCAAGTGAAGTGGTAGCTTGCCTAAGGCAGGTTCCTGTTCTTACAAGGGGTCTTCCGGGCTTCTGACAATGAATTTTCGAGGATTCTAGGGATAACATTGTTGAGCGAACACTGGACGTTGACATTTATAGGAAGGTACTACTTTGGGCGATCTTCAACAAAGTTGTGCTAATAGGCCTTCAAGCAAGTAGGAACCTGTATGTCGATAAGGTTTGTGCCTTGTTTAGGGATAGGTATCCGCTCTTGAAAATCACCGGCCCGCCCCTTCCACCCATCATAGTGCCCCCTCGTCCGTTACTTTACCTCAGTGCTCTCCTGCCCGCGTAACATTATGAAAGGGTTGAGAACAGCAACGGCGACGGTATAGCAAGAGAAAGCTAGAGAGAAAGGGCTATGGGAATGTGAAGGACTCCCTTCGTTGAAAAAGAAAGTGTCGATTGTCTATTCTTTAGGCACTCGCGGGAGACTAATCTCTCCTAGAGAACACGTGTGGGAAGTATTCGTTTCTAATAATCCCAAAGTCTTTAAGGTTTTGACCATTTTGTGTAACCATTAGGATGCTCCGAAAACACTGGAGTACAGGAAGGAAACACTGGTGTCAAAGCATTCTTTGGGAACCACATCCTGTTCTTCCTAGATGGATGATTTGCCCCGTTTGATGCCGTCGTGTGAAAGTTGTTTTCATGATTTAGGAATTCAACTGATTTTAGGTAATCCATCTTTATGTGGCACGACATGAAAGGTGCTATGAAAAACACGTAACCGACCGAATTACGTGAAATGGATAAATCAATCTGGTTAGGGCATTCTTTAGAACTTACTTCAGGAAGAATCATCCAGGGCTGCGGTTGCGGTTTCTTCTTTCTTGTATTCATAACTTTTTTCTATTGCTTTTTCGGCGAAAAGGC
>ERZ1034383.287-NODE-287-length-9246-cov-2.251659_pt1 | contig 9246 bp, 7 predicted proteins | sample MGYA00520613_ERZ1034383 | MGnify/ENA primary metagenome ERZ1034383 (study PRJEB33736, sample SAMEA104288467) | Azolla filiculoides | biome: Urban; feature: water surface; material: ditch water | place: Netherlands | collected 2014 ... | reverse complement strand
AGAAGGTTCGACCCGACGCCGACGACAGTCAGCGGAACCTCTTCCGGCAGCAACTTGAGGAAGCTCACCAGATCAGCGGTATCGTGTGGCTGGAACATCAGTTCTGCCAGGCCACCGGCCTGAAACCAGGTGACCCGATCCATCGGCGCATCCGGCGTCAGACGCCCCTTCAACTCGTTCACACCTAGGCCCAGCGAGGCCAGCAGCTTTTCCCCATCCACCTGTTTCATTCAAGACTTTCCCGAAATTGCATCAAGTTCCGCAGGCAGCACCCCCGCCCATTGCGTGATGTTACCCGCTCCCAACAGGACCACAAAATCACCCGGTTGCGCAATGCCTGCGATCAGCGAAGCCAATTGATCAGGCGACGGCAGATAACGCGCATCGCGATGACCGCCGGATTTGATCCGCGAGACCAGCGTTTCCGAATCGATCCCCTCGATCGGATCTTCGCCCGCAGCATATACCGGCGCCAGGAACAATGTGTCGGCATCGTTGAAACAATTGGCGAAGTCTTCGAACAGGCTTGCGAGACGCGAATAGCGATGCGGCTGATGCACCGCGATGATCCGGCCCTTGCAGGATTCGCGCGCGGCCTTCAGCACAGCCTTGATCTCGACCGGATGGTGGCCGTAGTCGTCGAACACCTGAACGTTGTTCCAGGTTCCAGTCAGCGTGAAACGCCGCTTGACGCCGCCGAAACCCTCCAGACCCTTGCGGATGGCATCCTCGGAAATCCCCAGCCGATTGGCAACCGCGATCGCCGCGCAGGCATTGGAAATGTTGTGACGGCCGGGCATCGGCAAGATGAGGTCGTTGAACGTGAAGACGCGCCCCGTGCGACGACGGCGGATTTCCACATCGAAGATCGAACGTGTGCCATCGAGGCGCACATTGGAGAACCGCACGTCGGCCTGCGGGTTCTCCCCATAGGTGATGACCTTGCGGTCTTCGATCTTGCCGACCAGCGCCTGCACTTCCGGATGATCGAGGCACAGGACGCCAAAACCATAGAACGGCACATTCTCGACGAACTGGCGGAAGGCAGCCCGCGCATTGTCGAACGTGCCGTAATAATCCAGATGCTCGGGGTCGATATTGGTGATCACCGCAACATCGGCCGGCAGCTTCAGGAAGGTGCCATCCGACTCGTCGGCCTCGACCACCATCCATTCGCCCTCGCCCATGCGGGCGTTGGTGCCATAGGCGTTGATGATGCCGCCATTGATGACCGTCGGATCCATCTGGCCGGCATCGAGAAGTGCTGCCACCATCGACGTCGTCGTGGTCTTGCCATGGGTGCCGGCAATCGCAATGCCATAGCGGAAACGCATGATCTCGGCGAGCATCTCGGCGCGGCGCACGATCGGAATACGATTCTCGCGCGCATACTCCAGCTCCGGGTTGCCGGCCTTGACCGCGGTCGACACCACGACGGCGTCGGCGTTATGCGCGTTCGCGTGCCGCAATCAGTTCCGCATTGTTCTTCTTGATCGCCGTAGAAACGACCACGACCTCAGCCTCGCCAAGATTTTCGGCCGTGTGACCGACAAATACCTCAATACCCTTTGCGCGCAGACGCTGCACATTGGCGCTATCGGCCTGGTCGGAACCCTGGACCTTGTGACCGAGATTGTGCAGAACTTCCGCGATCCCGCTCATCCCGATACCGCCGATCCCGATGAAATGGACCAGCCCGATGGATTTCGGCATTTTCATTGTTTGGCTCCCTTGACCTGGGCAACACCCTTGCCAGCGGCAATAGCCTCAACCAGATCGGCGAGCAAGCCGGCAGCGTCAGGCTTCCCGGTGCTTTTTGCCGCCGCAGCGGTCTTCGTGAGCAATTCCGGCCCTTCAAGCGCCTCTTTCAACAGATCGGCGATCCGTTGCGGCGTCAGTTCGAACTGTGCAATCACCCGGGCGCCGCCGTTGGCGGCAAGTGCTGCGGCATTGGCGGCCTGATCGTGATCGAGCGCATACGGATAGGGCACAAGGATGCTCGGCCGCCCAATGACAGCAAGTTCAGATACCGTCGAGGCGCCAGACCGGCAGATCACCAGATTGGCTGCGGCAAGACGCTTTGCCATGTCGTTAAAGAACGGCTCGACATCGGCGCGAAGTCCAAGCCCCTGATAGATGCCGATGACCTTCTGCTGGTCTTCGGGACGTGCCTGCTGCGTCACCACGAGGCGCTGGCGCAAGTCGAGCGGCAGGAGGGCGATCGCAGCCGGAATGGCATCTGAAAAGAACTGGGCGCCCTGGCTTCCGCCAAATACCACCAGGCGGAATGGCTGACCGGCGGACGACGGAATGTAGTCCTTGGCCGCCGCCGCAATCACGGCCGGGCGAACCGGATTGCCGGTCACGACCATCTTCGACGCATGGCTTCCGGAGGGTGCCAGAAACCCGCCTGCAATGGCATCGACACGCGAGGCGAGCATGCGATTGGCACGACCCATGACGGCATTCTGCTCATGCACGGCCGTTGGCACGCCAAGTCCAGCCGCCGCCATCAGGGGCGGCACGGTCGGATAACCGCCAAACCCGATCACCGCTTTCGGCTTCAGCGCAGAGACAAGCTTGCGTGCCTCGCGATATCCTTGCCACAACGCCAGCAGCGCCTTGACGATCGCCACCGGGTTCTTCGAGCCGATCGTCGCCGAGGCAACGGTATGAATGGCGTCGGCCGGAAAACTGCCAGCATAACGTTCGGCACGACGGTCGGTCACCAGATGCACACCATAGCCGCGCTGTTTCAGTTCGTGCGCCAGCGCTTCCGCCGGAAACAGGTGGCCGCCGGTTCCGCCGGCGGCAAGCAATATGATCCCCTTGGACATCGTCTTACTCCGCCGGAACGCCGGCAACCGACCGGAACAGGCTGCGCTCCTGCGCACGCTTTTCCGGGCGCCGACGCGTCAATGCCAGGATGAAGCCGGCCGTTACGCAGATCGCCGTCATCGACGAACCGCCATAGGAAATCAGCGGCAGCGTCATGCCCTTGGCCGGCAGCAATTCGAGATTGACGCCGATATTGATCATCGACTGGATCCCGAGCAGCAAGACAAGGCCGGCCACCGCAAAACGGTTGAAGTCGTTGCGCTCACGGTAAGCGTGGCTAAGGCCACGCAGCACCAGGAAGCCGAAAATCGCCACCAGCAGCATGCAGAAGATGATGCCGAATTCTTCGGCGGCAACCGAGAAGATGAAGTCGGTATGGCTGTCGGGAATGATCCGCTTGACGATCCCCTCGCCCGGTCCCTGACCGAACCAGTCGCCCCGGATGATCGCCTCGCGCGCCGTATCCACCTGAAATGTATCGCCCTCGCCTGTCAGGAACCGGTCGACACGGCCAGCCACGTGCGGCAGCGTCATATAGGCGCCGACAAACCCGCTGACACCGAGAGCACCCAGCACGACGATCCAGAACCATGGCACCCCGGCCATGAAGAACATGCTGCCCCACACGCTGGCGGTCAGAATCGTCTGGCCAAGGTCAGGCTGGGCAATCAAAAGGGCGGCGACAATGCCGAACAACAGGATGGCAAACAGGTTTCCGGGGATTTCAGGCTGGCGCGCATGTTCGGCGAACAGCCAGGCACAGATCACCACGAAAGCCGGCTTCATGAATTCGGACGGCTGGATCGACAGCCCCGCCAGCGATAGCCAGCGGCGGCCACCCTTGACCTCAACCCCGATGAACAGCACCAGAACCATCATGATCAGCGAGACGGCGAGCAATGCCATCGCCGTCCGGCGAACCTGTCGTGGAGACAGGAAGGAAAGGCCGATCATGACGCTCAGCGCCGGCAGCATGAACACGGCATGGCGCTTGACGAAGTGGAAGCTGTCGAGGCCAAGCCGCTCGGCAACCGCCGGCGAAGCCGCAAAGGAGAGCATCAGCCCAATACCCATCAACATGATGAAGATGATCATGAACAGGCGGTCGATGGTCCAGAACCAGTCCGCAAGCGGACCTCTCTCCACACGGCTAACCATATCATTTGCCTCCTGTTGGCATGTCGATCAGCATGGTGACGTCTTCCAGTCCCGCGACGTGACCGACAAAGGCATCACCGCGAACTTCGAAATTCTTGTACTGGTCGAAGCTTGCACAAGCCGGTGACAGCATGACCGCAGAGGCTTCGCCATCTTGATCGGCATCAGCGGCTGCATGGGCCAGGGCGCGATCGAGCGTGCCGGAAATCTCATACGGCACCTGCTCGCCCAGCGTCGCGGCAAAGCTTGATGCCGCTTCACCGATCAGATAGGCCTTCACAATATGCGAGAAGAGTGGCGCGAGGCTTGTGATGCCGCCCTCTTTCGGCAAGCCACCGGCAATCCAGTAGATCCGCTGATAACTCGACAAGGCCGGTGCGGCCGCTTCCGCATTGGTCGCCTTGCTGTCATTGACGAAAACCACCTGCCGACGGCGGCCGACAGGCTGCATGCGGTGCTTGAGCCCCGGAAAGCTCTTCAGCCCCGACTGGATCTCGGCAACCGAGACGCCAACGGCGAGGCAGGCGCCAATGGCTGCCGCCGCGTTCTGTGCATTGTGCGCGCCGCGCAGCGTCTGAATGCCGTCAAGGTCGGCGATCGATGATGTTGCGCCGGTTTCGGCGCGAATGATGTGCGAACCTTCGGCATAAAGGCCATCGGCCAGCGGCTGGCGCTTGGAGATCCGCATCACCTTGTGGCCACCGCGCTCGACACGATCGGCAATCAATTCGCAGTAGCTGTCATCGACACCGACGATCGCCGTCTCCGCTCCGGCGACCAAACGCTCCTTGATCTCGGCATAGTGCTGCATCGTGCCGTGCCGATCGAGATGGTCGGGCGTCAGGTTGAGAAGAATGCCAGCGGTCGGATTGAGCGTCGGGGCGAGATCGATCTGGTAGGACGAGCACTCGACCACAAAGAAGCGGCCTTCTTTCGGCGGATCGAGCGTCAGCACCGCACGACCGATATTGCCGCCCAGTTGCGTATCGCGGCCGCTGGCTGCCAGGATATGCGCGATCAGCGCCGTGGTCGTGGATTTGCCATTGGTGCCGGTGATGGCGATGAACGGGCAATCGGGAGCGAGAGCACGACGTTCGCGCACGAAGATCTCGACATCCCCGATGATCTCTACGCCTTCAGCCCTGGCCAAGGCGACCGACCAGTGCGGCTTCGGATGGGTCAATGGCACGCCCGGCGACAGCACGAATGACGAGATCGTTGTCCAATCGACGCTATGCAGATCAACGGTATTGACGCCCTCGCCCGCCGCTTTCGCGACGCTGTCGGGGTTGTCATCCCAGGCAAAAACCTCGGCACCGCCGGCAACCAGCGACTTCGCCGTCGCCAAGCCCGAACCACCGAGCCCGAACAACGCAACCCGCTTACCCTTGAATGTGGTGGCCGGGATCATCGCGGCCTCAACGCAGCTTGAGGGTCGAAAGGCCGAGCATGGCGAGGCCAACCGCAATGATCCAGAAGCGGATCACCACCTGGCTTTCGGTCCAGCCAAGCTTCTCGAAGTGATGGTGGATGGGCGCCATCAGAAACACGCGCCGTCCCGTCATCTTGAAATAGCCGACCTGGATGATGACCGACAGCGTTTCCATGACGAACAGACCACCGATGATTGCCATGACGATCTCGTGTTTGGTTGCGACCGCCACCGAACCGATCAAGCCGCCGAGCGCCAGCGAACCGGTATCGCCCATGAAAATGGCAGCCGGCGGCGCATTGAACCACAGGAAACCGAGACCGGCGCCGATCACGGCGCCCAGCAGCACGGCAAGTTCACCGGTGCCAGGAACGAAATGGATCTGCAGATAGTTCGAAAACACCGCGTTGCCGGTCAGATATGCGATGATGCCGAAGGACGCGGCAGCAATCATCACCGGCACGATGGCAAGCCCGTCGAGACCATCCGTCAGGTTCACCGCATTGCCGGCCGCAACGATGACGAAGCCGCCGAAGAGCACGAAGAAGATGCCGAGATCGATCATGAAATCCTTGACGAAAGGAAAGGTGATCGAAGAACCGAAGGTGGAGCCCTGGGCCCCCGAATGCAGCGCCGAACCCATCATGAAGTAGACGGCAATGCCCGCAATTACAAATTCGAGACCAAGGCGGGCCTTGCCCGAAAAGCCCTTGTCCGTCTGCTTGGTGACCTTCAAGTAGTCGTCGTAGAAACCGATCGCGCCGAAGCCAAGCGTTACCAGCAGCGTCGCCACGACATAGACATTCGACAGGTCGGCCCACAAAAGCGCCGACACGACAATGCCGGCCAGGATCATCAGTCCACCCATCGTCGGCGTACCGGCCTTCTTGAAATGGGTCTGCGGACCATCGGCCCGGATCGGTTGTCCCTTACCCTGGCGGACCCGAAGCGATGAAATCATCATCGGGCCGAACAGGAAGACAACAAGGGCCGATGTGAACAGGGCAGCACCCGTGCGGAAGGTGATGTACCGAAACAGATTGAAGAATTGAAAGTGGTCCGCCAGTTCCACAAGCCAGATTAGCATTGGAGCCCTTTCCAAAAGCCCGGATTAAAAGTGGCGCTCCGTGTCGGGGAATGCCGGATACTTGTCAAGCAGCGCCGCTACAATCTTGCCGAAACCAATCCCGAGCGAGGATTTCACCATGACCACGTCTCCGGCACGCACTTCGGCTGCGACGAAATTTGCCAGTTCCGCCGTCGTTTCCAGATAGACGACATGGACGCTTTCCGGCAGTGCATCGCGCAAGGCCGTCATTTCAGGTCCGGCAAGCCAGACATGCTCGATCCCGGCCGCCAGCAGCGGGCTTGCGAGATCGGCATGTACGCTTGCGGAAAAATCGCCCATTTCCAGCATGTCGCCAAGCACAGCAATCCGGCGACCATCATAGCCCGGCTGGGCAGCGGCAAGGACCGCGATCGCCGCCCGCATCGATGCGGGATTGGCATTGTAGCTCTCGTCAATCAAGGTCAGGACGTCTCGGCCGATCGCCAGCTTGTGGCGCTGACCACGCCCCTTGACCGGCGCAAGATTTGCCAATGCGTCGATCGCCGCATCGACATCGGCACCGACAAGCGAGACGGCAGCCAGGACAGCCATGGCATTTTCCGCCAAATGCCGGCCCGGCGCACCAATGCTGATTTCCCGAGTTTCTCCGCCAAACGAGACCCACACCGTCGAGCGTTCCGCCGCTCCATCGAATTCGGCAAGCCTGAACTCCGCCTTGGCATGCTGGCCGAAGGTATGGATATTCTCCACGCCGGCCGCATAGGCCGCCTGTTCGAGTTGTTCGAAATAGGCGTTGTCACGGTTGAGGATGACATCGCCGCCACGCGCCAGGCCATCGAAGATCTCCGCCTTGGCTGCTGCAATCTCCTCGACGCTCGAAAAATTACCCAGATGCGCCGGCGCGATCGTGGTTATGATCGCCACGTCCGGCCGTACCATCTGCGCCAGTGGGCCGATCTCGCCCGGGTGGTTCATGCCAATCTCGAACACGCCGTAGCGCGTATCCATCGGCATGCGCGCCAGCGTCAGCGGCACACCCCAGTGGTTGTTGAAGGATGCGACGGCGGCATGCACATTGCCGGACGGTTCCAGCGCAACACGCAGCATTTCCTTGGTCGTCGTCTTGCCGACAGATCCGGTCACCGCAATCACCGTGGCTGGTGTCCGATCACGTGCAGCCTGACCAAGCTTTTCCAGCCCGATCAATACGTCTTCGACCACGATCATCGGTACGGTCAGGCGCCCTAGAGCCGTAAGCTTTGCTTCATTGACCACCAGCAGCGACGCACCATTGGCGATCGCTATGCTGGCATAGTCGTGACCATCGACCCGGTCGCCTTTGATGGCAAAAAATGCCTCACCTGGCGTGATCGTGCGACTGTCGATCGAAATGCCGGTTATGCCCTCCGGCAGATTGCCGAAAGGTCGTCCGGCCATTGCGGCCACCATGTCACGCGACGTCCAAAGAAAGGTCAACGGTCGAACTCCTCCAATACTTTGCGCAGTTCGGCATGATCGGAAAACGGCAGGGTCTCAGTGCCGACGGTCTGGCCTTCTTCATGGCCTTTGCCGGCCACGATCAGCGTGTCGCCAGCGGCAAGCATCGCCACTGCGGCACGGATTGCCTGCGCACGATCGCCGATCTCGATACCCCGCGGCGTTGCCGCCATAATCTCGGAGCGGATGGTTGCCGGCACTTCAGAACGCGGATTATCGTCGGTGACGATAGTGATATCGGCAAGCCGCGTGGCGATTTCACCCATGATCGGGCGCTTGCCCTTGTCGCGATCCCCACCGCAGCCGAACACCACGATGACACGGCCGGTGGTAAACGGACGGACCGAGTTCAGGACGTTTTCCAGCGCATCCGGCTTGTGCGCATAGTCGACATAGGCAAGCGCACCGCTCTTGCTCTGGCCGACCAGTTCAAGCCGGCCCGAGGCACCCTTCAGATGCTCCAGCGCCTTGAGCGCCACGGCAGTCGCTGTGCCCGTCGAGATGGCAAGGCCGGCAGAAACCAGCGCATTGGCAATCTGGAAATCACCGGCAAGCGGGATATGCACCTCGAAGATCTCGCCATCGCAATGAACTTCGGCCACCTGCTTGTGGCGGAAATGCTCGACGCGCTTGAGGCTGAGGAAATCCCCCTTGCGACCGACGGTGCGCACGTCATGGCCGGCAGCCTTGGCGACACGGATCGCCTCGTCCGACCACGGGTCATCGGCAAAGATCACCGCCGGAGATCCCTTCGGCAGAAGCGTATCGAACAGCCGCATCTTGGCCGCCATATAGCCCTCGACGGTCGGATGGTAGTCCATGTGGTCGCGGCCGAGATTGGTGAAACCCGCGGCCGCGAGCTTGACGCCATCCAGCCGGCTCTGGTCCAGACCATGGCTGGAAGCTTCCAGCGCCAGATGCGTCACGCCCTCGATCGCGAGTTCATCCAGCGACCGATGCAACGCGATCGGATCGGGCGTCGTCAGCGAGCCGTAGTCATTGCGTTTGGGCGAAATCACGCCGGTGGTGCCGATTTGTGCCGCAGCCTTGCCGGCCTCGGCCCAGATCTGCCGTGTGAACGACGCAACCGACGTCTTGCCCGCGGTCCCCGTGACGGCAACCATGATTTCGGGCTGCCGACCGACAAGACGGGCGGCTGCCATGGCCAGCAGGTGGCGCGGATTTTCGGCCGTGATCACCGGCACCGGGGAATCGACAGCATGGCTTGCGACGACGGCGGCGGCTCCCCGCG
>ERZ1034383.281-NODE-281-length-9439-cov-2.449915_pt1 | contig 9439 bp, 5 predicted proteins | sample MGYA00520613_ERZ1034383 | MGnify/ENA primary metagenome ERZ1034383 (study PRJEB33736, sample SAMEA104288467) | Azolla filiculoides | biome: Urban; feature: water surface; material: ditch water | place: Netherlands | collected 2014 ... | reverse complement strand
ATGATTCCTATCCAGAGGCGGAGCGCCCGACCGAGGCATGGTGCGATCTGCATACGGTTCACGTTCGTCTCGCGGATGGGCGGCAGGTGTCGACACCGCTGTGGTGGTATCCCCGGCTCCTGAACGCGACGCCGGCACAGCGCAACAACGTTCACCTTATGCTCGCCGGGGTGCATTGGCCCGATGTCGATGAGGACTTGTCGATCCGGGGCATGTTGGCCGGCTGGAAGGCCCCGGGTGCGAAGGCACCGGAGAGGGCGGCGTGAGTTACGCCTAGATACGTGGATAAAAACCGCGACGGAATAGCGAATTGCGCGACAGGCGCACTGAGGAAGACGAGAAAGTTCAATGAAATTCACACTCTCCTGGCTGAAAGATCATCTCGATACCGATGCGAGCCTCGACCAGATCTGCGAGCGCCTGACGTCGATCGGGCTCGAAGTCGAGCATGTCGATGACAAGTCGGCTTACAAGCCTTTCGTCATCGCCAAGATCCTGACGGCGGAAAAGCATCCGGAAGCCGACCGGCTGAAGGTGCTGACGGTCGATGCCGGTGACGGCAAGCCGGTGCAGATCGTCTGCGGTGCGCCGAATGCGCGCGCCGGCATGGTCGGTGCGCTCGCCCGTCCGGGAACCTATGTGCCGGGCATCGACGTGACGCTTGCCGTCGGCAAGATCCGCGGTGTCGAAAGCCACGGCATGATGTGCTCCGAAAAGGAGCTCAACATGTCCGACAATCACGAAGGCATCATTGACCTGCCCGAGGATGCGCCGGTTGGCACGTCCTTCGCCTCCTATGCCGGGCTTGATGATCCGGTCATCGAGATCAACCTGACGCCGAACCGTCCGGACTGCACCTCGATCTTCGGCATCGCCCGCGATCTCGCCGCCTCCGGCCTCGGCACGCTGAAGCAACCGAAGGCGCCGAGCTTTGCCGTCGAGGGTGAAACGCCGCACGAAGTGAAGATCGTGCTCGACGACGAGCGCCTGTGCCCCGGCTTTGCCTATCGGCTGGTGCGCGGCGTCAAGAACGGCCCGAGCCCGAAATGGATGCAGCAGCGTCTTCTCGCCATCGGCCTTCGCCCGATCTCGGCACTGGTCGATGTCACCAACTACATGACCTTCGACCAGGGCCGTCCGATGCATGTCTTCGACGCCGACAAGGTCAAGGGTGTGCTGACCGTGCGCCGCGCCCAGGTCGGCGAGGAAGTGCTGGCGCTCGACACCCGCACCTACAAGCTGAACCCGGCCAATGTGGTGATCGCCGATGACAATGGCGTCGAATCGATCGGCGGCATCATGGGCGGCGAACATTCCGGCTGCGACGAAAACACCGTCAATGTGCTGATCGAATCGGCGCTCTGGGATCCGATCAATATCGCCAAGACCGGCCGTGGCCATGGCATCATCACCGATGCGCGCTATCGTTTCGAGCGCGGCGTCGATCCGGAATACATGGTTCCGGGTCTCGAGCGCACCACCGAACTGGTGCTCGACATGTGCGGCGGCACAGCGACGGCGGCAAAGGTAGCCGGCTACAGGAAGCATGAGAAGAAGGTCGTCGATTTCCCCTTCGCGGAAGTCAAGCGCCTGACCGGCCTCACCGTGTCCAACGACGAAGCCCGCGCCATCCTGACCGGCCTCGGCTTCGAGGTGTCCGGTACCGGTGAACGGGTCTCGGTTTCGGTTCCCTCCTGGCGCCCGGATGTCGACGGCAAGGCCGATCTGGTCGAGGAAGTCATGCGCATGTTCGGCGTCGACAATATCAAGCCGGAACCGCTGCCTTCGATGGGCTCGGTCAACGGCAAGATCCTGACCACGCTGCAGATCCGCACCCGCACCGCCAAGCGCGCACTGGCGGCACGCGGCATGATGGAAGCGGTCACCTGGTCGTTCATTTCGGCAGAGCATGCCAAGCTGTTCGGCGGCGGCAAGCCCTCCCTGAAGCTGGTCAATCCGATCGCGGCCGACATGTCGGACATGCGGCCGTCCTTGCTACCCGGCCTTCTGACGGCGGCCCAGCGCAATGCCGACCGTGGTTTTGGCGATGTGGCGATCTTCGAAGTCTCCGGCACCTATGAAGCCGATACGCCGGAAGGCCAGCGGCGCGTCGCCGGCGGTATCCGCCGTGGCACGGCCTCGCTTGCCGGCGCCGGCCGCGCCTGGTCGAATGCCACCAAGGGCGGCGGCAAGCCGGTGACGCTGTGGGTCTCGGAAGATTTTACCCGCGCCGGTCCCGGCGGCACCGGGGCTGCCAAATGCGGCGGCAACTATGCCGGCAGCCTGCTCGCCCAGGCCGAAGCCACTAAGCGCGGCTGCGACCAGGTCGTCTTCCTCGATGCGGCCGAGCATCGCTGGGTGGAGGAACTGGGCGGCATGAACGTGTTCTTCGTGATGAATGACGGCAGCGTGGTCACCCCGCCGCTCGCCGGCACGATCCTGCCCGGCATCACCCGCGCCTCGATCATCAAGCTGGCGACGGAAAACGGCCTCAACGTCGTCGAGCGCCCCTATTCGTTCGAGGAATGGCAGAATGACGCGACCAGCGGCAAGCTGCGCGAGGCCTTTGCCTGCGGCACCGCCGCCGTCGTTGCCGCCATCGGCACGGTCCGCCATGCCGGCGGCGAATTTGTCATCGGCAATGCCGGCACCGGCATGGAAACCGAGAAGCTGCGCAACCAGCTGACCGGCATCCAGCGCGGCACGGTCGCCGACAGCCATGGCTGGGTGAAGGACGTCACGCTGGCGTAAGCGGCTGGTGGAATTGGGAATGAGGGGAACCCCGTCATGGTAACATGGCGGGGTTTTTCGTTTGGTGAGGTGATGGCGGCCGCTCGCCCGTATTGTCAACGTGATGCAATCCTTGGGTGCATTTCAGTGATCATCATGTATCCTGGCGCGATGGCGCGCCATCTTATGCATTTTAGTCAAGGGAAGCTGTCGCGCTTGAATTGCGCACATTTTTGTGCGCATACTTCTTCGGAGCGACAGGATGAAACGCGAGCAGTTGCTGAGAGAGCTTCGCAAGCTGGCCAAGGATCAGGGCAGGCATTTCGAAGTGTTCGAAGACAAGGGTAAAGGCTCGCACTACCGGGTGAACTATGACGGCCGTTTTACGACCGTGAAGTCAGGCGAACTTACCCCTGGCTATGTCAGACTGATCAAGAAGCAGCTCGGTATCGAATAGCGTCTGCCCACGATCACCGACCAAAGAGCCTCATCGCGGCTCTCAAGCAGAAGAGTGCTCAGTTGATGCAATATGTCTATTTCGCAGAACTGGAAGCCGACCCCGATGGCGGTTTCCTCGTCACCTTCCCGGACGTGCCGGAAGCCATTACGCATGGCGAAGACAGAGCCGAGGCCTTGGCCAGCGCCCGCGAGGCGCTCAGCCTGGCTCTCAGGGGCATCCTTCAGGAAGGCCGTTCCCTGCCGTTACCGGTCACCTTGATCGGCGAACCGGTGGCTCTCGATGCCGAAGACGCGGTGAAACTGGCGGTGATCCAGTCTTTCAAGGAATCCGGCATATCCAAACGTGAACTCGCCCGCCGGATTGGCAAGACCGAGAACGAGGCCCGCCGGCTTCTCGACCCCGACCACCGGTCGAAACTCGGCCCGCTGCAGGACGCGCTGCAGGCACTTGGCAAGCGGATTGTTGTGACGGTGCTGGAGGCGGCTTGAGGGGGAGTTAAGCCTTTGACGTTTGGGTTGGGCAACCGCCAGGTCTTCACAAGCAGCCAACGCGACAAGTTTTAATGCGGTGAGCTTTGGATATCCCGATGCGGCCTTGTTCTCAACGCGCACGTCATATTCAACCTGCTGCTTTTGAAACGTAGGCCAACTGCAATTTGCTGAGCTGTGCTATGTAGCCAACTATGGCAACTGATCGACTCGACAACATCGTTACGCGTCCGGTGAAGTTCGGACCGGTAGGCCACTGCATTTATTGCGGAACCACTGATGGCAAAATGACGGATGAACATATTGTTCCGTATGGATTGGCCGGGAACTCACTCGTTTTGCCGGCGTCCAGTTGCATCCCTTGCGCCGAGATCACACGCGATATCGAGAATGATGTTCTCCGAAAGCAAATGATCCACATACGGACGGCATTGAATGTGAAGACCCGTAACAAAAAAGACCGCCTGACGGAATTTAAGCTCCATCAGAGTTTTTCAGAGGACGGAACATTTGAGGATGCGGCAAGACAAGACGCCACTGTCCAGCCAAAGGATTTCCCTTGGCGGTTTCATGCACTTATGATGGATCAAGCTGGTTTTTTGCGGGGGGTTCCGAAATTTGAACCGTTGCCTTGGAAACATTGGTCAATCGGCCCCGCACCAACAAATCCGACAACGGAAAAGCGCACGGTCGCAACTTACGTAGGTCAGATAAATCCCTATACGTTCGCGCGTTTTCTAGCCAAGATCGGACATTCTTACGCCTACGCATATCATGGCAGCGCGTTCGCGCCGATGTTGCTGGACTTGATCAATGGCAAGACAAATGGTGCGTTCCGGTACTGGATCGGTGGTGATTTAGCGGTTCAGCCCCCGCAGCCCGGTCGGCTGCACCATGTTTCTTTGCAAAAAGTACAGCGTGGCGGGTCAACCTACCTCGTATCTGTAATCCACCTTTTTCGACTACTAGGCACACCAGTTTTCCATGCTGTCGTAGGACGACTTCGCTGAATCTCGATGCCGCCTCGGCTTATGTTTGTGGAAGTGTTTCTCGACGTTCAAAGTAGCTAACTAGGTGCCTTGCGGAGCAGTCGGAAAAATGAGTTCCGTTTTGTTTGCGTGTCAAAATTCCAATTTCGCGCGGAAAGCGACAGCAAGCTGACCTCAAACACTCAAAATTTTCGTGGGAAAAAATGGTACGGTTGGGGGGTCTCGAACCTCCGACCTCAGGTGCCACAAACCTGCGCTCTAACCAACTGAGCTACAACCGCACATGACTGCGTCGCTGACGCCGTCGAGGGGTCACATACGAGCAGACGGAATCTTTTTCAAGCCTTTTCTGCATCGAATGTGAAAAGGCCCGGCTATGCGAAAACGGCTGGGGGATGTGAAAAGGGCCGGGCATCACTGCCCGACCCTTCAGAATTATTTCAAGCGATGAAATCGCCCGATCGGCTGGATCAGGCGGCCTTGAAGGTCGACATGACCTTTTCGGCGGCGTCCTTGCCCGGCTTGGTCACGGTTTCGGCGACCTTCTTGGCGGTTTCCTGGATCGACTTGGCCTGTTCGACCGTCACTTCAGCCTGCTTGCGGATGAAGGAGGTCTGCAGTTCGACGAGTTCGGCAACCGACTTGACGCCGAGCAGCGCTTCCATGTGCGAGAGCGACATTTCGGCATTGGTGCGCAGCGCGTCGATGGCCTTGAGGCCGATCTCGACGGTGCCGGCCTGGGCGGTCTGCACGGTGGCTTCAACGGTCTTGGTGGCTTCTTCGGTCGCGGTCTTCAGCTTGGCGTAAGCGTCCTTCGACTGGGCTGCGCCCTTTTCGGCGAAGTCGCGGAGGCTTTCCTGCACCTTGGACGGGTCGAAGGCGGTGAAAGAGAAGATATCCTTGGTCATAATCGCATTTCCTCATCTGGTGGGGTTTTTGCGGACCCCTCTTTTGCACTGATGTTGCTGATATAGCATTACCGATGGTGCATTGCAATATTATTGTGCACTGCAATATGAAATTTTCCCTTCGAACATGCTTGCGGATTAACCTTACCTTCCGAAACAAAACCGCATTGCTGGACCCGGGGGGCCTCGCTAGCTATTAAAAATCTGTTAATTTGTGCCTGAAGGCAATGGAAACGACAGGTCCGCTGATGCCAGCCCAATACCCATTCATCGATGTCGCCGTGAACGACAAGATCCGCCCGCGGCTTTCGCGCGGCGAAGCGCTGATGGTGTTTTCGCCGAAACTGGAACGGGTATTGTGGACCAATGGCGCCGGCGCGCGCTTCTTCGGCAGCGCCTCGATCTATGATTTTCTCGAGGAAGGGCCGAACCGCAGCGACGTGACGTTTCGCCAGATCGAGGCGGCGGCACGGCAACTGGCAAAGACCGGCGACAGCCGCAGCCTGATGCTGCGCATCACCTCCGGCTTCCAGAAGGTGCCGGTGACGGCGGTGGCCGAACTCGTGGAAATCAGACGCGGCGAGCCGGTCGTGCTGGTGGCGATCCCGCCGATCGGCAAGCCATCAAGCCTCGTCGATCTGGCGCAGGAACTGATGGCCGGCTTCGACGATCCCGACACGCATATGGCAGTGTTCGACGGCGACGGCCACGTCGTGGCCTCGTCCAGCCAGTTCGCCGCTCTCGGCATTACACCGCATACGGCCCGGACTCTGGTCAAGCTGACATCGAGCGAGAGCGACCGTCTGGTCAAGCGGCCGATCCCGACAGGCCGTGGCTATCTGCCGGCGGCGATCGGCAAGATCTCGGACGCGCCGGCGCTGCATCTGCTGTTTGCCGTCGAGACCATTCTCGGCCAGATGGACCCGAGCGCCGATTTTGCCGAGCCTGCCGCACAAGTGGAGGTTAGGCCGGTAGAGGTGGCGCAAGCAGCGATCGTGGAAGCAGCAGTCGTGCAGGCTGCCGTCGTCGAAGAGACGGTGGTGGAGCAATTTACCGCTCCCGAGCCCGCCCCGGCGCAGCCGGTCACCGCGGTGCCTGCCGTGGAAGAGACGTCTGCAGAAGAGATTGCCGCGGAAGCGACTGCCGGCGACATGCCTTCCAACTCGATGCCTTCCAACTCGATGCCTGCCATCGACGAAGCCGTCGCACCGGAGCCTGTGGCGATCGCCGAAGACATGGCCAGCCCAGCGGCATTCGAACCGGTTGCGGCGACGTCCTTCGTGGATGCCGAAATGCCAGCGCAAGACAGCGCCACGGACATCGGCGCAGAAACCGCCCGCGCCGAGGCCATCGATGCGCTGCCTGCGGCCGCCGACACGGGCGGCTTTGCCTCGGCACCCTTCGACAGCGTGATTGCCGCGATCGGCACGATCGAGGAAATCGAGGTCTCGGCCGAGGAAATCGAAGCCGACGCGCTTGGCTCCGTCGAGAGCTATGGTGATGAACTGTCCGGCGACGTTGCGACGCCCGCCGAAGTGACGACCGCTGATGATGTTGTTGGCGATGTTATTGGCGATGCGGCATCCGACATGCCTGCCGATGAAATCGAGGCTGAAGGCTACGCCCAGGCCGAGGCCGTCGTGGACGATGTTGGCGAGGGTGTTGCTGAGGATCTGGCGGAGCCGCTGATCGGTGACGAGGCTGCCGGCATGGCAAGCGACGCGGAAAGCGATGTGGAAAGCGACGTGGAAAGCAACACGGTAAGCGAAACCGAAGTCGGCATCGAAGTCGAAGCGGCAGACGCGCCGCCGGTCGCTCTGGCGACCGAGATCGCGGCGGACGACGCGTCGCGTGAAGAAGCAGCCTTTGCGGAAGCCGTCGAAACGGCAGAGCATTCCGGCGCCCTTGCGTCGAACGACACGGTCTTCGTACCTTCACCGGCGGATCTGCCGGGCGGGCCGATTGCGGCCGAACCGGTGCCCGCCGACACGAGCGAGCCCCCGGTCGTCGCGACCGAAGACCCGCAAAACTCGCAAGTCTCGCAAGACGGTCCCTTCGTCTTCTCGCGTGCGCGCCGCGCCTCGCGTTTTGTCTGGAAGATCGATGCCGAGGGCCGCTTCAGCGAGGTGTCGGGCGAATTCGCCGAGGCCGTCGGCCCACATGCGGCCGATATCAACGGCGTAGCCTTTTCCGATCTCGCCGCCCTGTTCAATCTCGACCCCGACGGCAAGATCGGCGAATTGCTGAAAAAGCGCGACACCTGGTCCGGCAAGACGATCTACTGGCCGGCCGAAGGTACCAGCCTGATGGTTCCCGTCGATCTGGCCGCCCTGCCGACCTATACGCGCAATCGCGATTTCGACGGCTTCCGCGGCTTCGGCATCGTGCGCGTCGGCGATGCGGTCGAGGACCCGCATGCCACCGGCCTGACCTTCGTGCCGCAGCCACCCGAGGCCGCAATCGTTGCGGATGCGCCGGCGGTGTTTGCGAGCGCTGCCCCTGAAACGACCGTTGAGGAAGAGGAAGACGAGGACGAGTTCCGCGCCTACCAGTTCGAAGACGAGACGCCGGAATTTCTCGAAACGCAGGCCGAAGCGCTCGATGAGGCCCCGGCAGAGTTCACGGAAGCCGAGGCGGCTGACGACGCGGTTGAGGAACTGGCGAAGGCCGGCGACATCGATGGCGGCGCGCCCGAGGATCATATTGCGGACGACCGTCAGACCGGAGACACGGCAAACGAGGTGATTGAGCCTGATACCGATGCCGATGCCGAGGACCTGACAAAGCCGCTCAGCCTGATCCCGTCGGCTCCGTTCCGATCCGTCGAGCCGCCGGTGCTGCGCATCATGGAGCCGGTTCGCCCGGTCGCCAGACCGCAGAAAATCGTCCAGCTGGAAGAGCACCGCACGCGCAACCGTGACGGCCTTTCTCCCGGCGAACAGGCCGCATTCCGCGAGATCGGCCGCAAGCTCGACCCGATGGGCCTGCGTGCCAAGGTCGAAGAATCGCTGAGTGAAAGCCAGCAGGCAAAGACAAGCGACATCGCGCCGGAGCCCGATGCTGCCGATGTCCCGGCAGCGGCCACCGCAGAAATACCGTCGACATCCGTGACAACAGCACCATCTTCAGCACCGGCAGACGAAGCCGATGCGCCGCGCGAAGAGCGCGTGCAGCCGGCAGCAGCCCTGCTTGAAGGCCTGCCGCTGAAGAGGGAAAAAAGCCTGACGGCCGAGATCGTCGACCTGATGCCGGTGGCGCTGCTCGTGCATGTCGGCGACCGGCTGATCCATGCCAATCCGGAATTCTTCTCGCTAACCGGCTATGCCTCCCTGGACGAACTCGAACAATCCGGCGGCCTCGACGCATTGATCCAGCGCCAGGATCTCGACAGCAACGGTGATCAGTCCAGCCGGGTCGTGGCAGTCCGGGCCGACGATACGCTGGTGCCGGTGACCGCCCGCCTGCAGTCGGTGCGCTTCGACGACGCCAGCGCGCTGATGCTGGCATTGATCGTGCAACCGGAAGCGACCCGCCCGGCGCCGGTCCACGCGCTGCCGGAGATGACAGCAGCCCAGGCTGGAGAGGCTGCGCGCCTGAGGGTCGAAGTCGAGGAAATGCGCTCGATCCTGGAGACCGCAACCGATGGCGTGGTGATCCTCGATGCCGATGGCGATATCCGCTCGATGAACCGGGCCGCCAGCGCGCTGTTCAATTTCGACGACATGGAAACGCGCGGCAAACCGTTTGTCATGCTGTTTGCCCATGAAAGCCAGAAGTCGATCCTCGACTATCTGAGCGGCCTTGCCGGCCATGGCGTGGCGAGCGTGCTGAACGACGGCCGCGAAGTGATCGGCCGCGAGGCCT
>ERZ1034383.280-NODE-280-length-9449-cov-23.540771_pt1 | contig 9449 bp, 3 predicted proteins | sample MGYA00520613_ERZ1034383 | MGnify/ENA primary metagenome ERZ1034383 (study PRJEB33736, sample SAMEA104288467) | Azolla filiculoides | biome: Urban; feature: water surface; material: ditch water | place: Netherlands | collected 2014 ... | reverse complement strand
TTGTAACCTTGCCGGATGCCTATAAAAGGATCCGATGAATTGTAAATGTTCTTTACGGAAGTAATACAATCTTAACTATTGCGTGTTTATTCTATTTGTATTGTCTTACCGTCTGTGCTAATTGTAATCATCTTACGCGTGTATCCTAGCATCCAATCCTTACCACCCCTTTGGAGAAGTGTCGGATAGACACCTGTGTTGAGGCTAGTCCGGCCAGGCATACAACACTATTTTGGCGACCACGATTCCTGCAAAGTGCAGAGGACAACCGGGGGATGGATGTCTAGACCGAGCGACGACCACATCACCGAACGAGGGAGACGATACGCCGAACGACAACAACGACGGGAAGCCTTGCAGCAAGCCGCCGACGAGATCCGGCAGGATCGGTCGTTTTCCAGAACTTTTCGGAGAGTCGCAGAAGAAGCCCTGCAGTTCCGAAATCTGCAATTCTCGGACGAAGGCAGCGGCATAACGAGCCTACAAGAGGCGGAATCAATATTACAGACACTCGCCGATGGCGACAGAGACGCAGAGGCATTTGCAACACTAGAGTCGGATTCGGACAGCGGTGAAAGCGTTGAGTCCCGGTATAAAAGCAGCCACGACACACCGAACGACCCGGTGGAAGAAGAGTCGGACGACTCATTAACACCGGAGCCAGAGGAAGAAATAACCTTGGAGTTCGGTGACCGGCAATCGCCGAGAGAGGCTGACCGGATACCGACACCACCCGCGGAGGAACCGAAGGATCGGATACCGACACCACCCGCGGAGGAACCGAAGGATCGGATACCACCAACCGCGGAGAAAGAGCGGAGAGAGCAGGAGAGTCATTTGGACGACACGATGCCGTATCCATACACAAAGTACCGGGATGACCCCGACGCGGAGGCGCATGTTTACGCATTCCTCCAAACATGGGAAGCCAACCATGTTTCTCAAAGATTGACGGAGCCCGAGGCCGAACGATCCAAAGTCGCCGAATTCGGCATGACATTAGAAGGACCGGCCGCCCGATGGCATGCAAAGCATTTACCGGGCAGCTTTGCCACATTTGACGCCTTGAAGGCCAAATTCCTTCGGCTTTTCCACAGACAGGTCGAACAAAGGGAATTGGTCGGGCAATTCTATACCACCCGGCAGGAAGAGCACGAAACCGTGCCACAGTTTATAATCCGGTTCCAGACCTTGCACAGTCAATTGACAAGAGCACCCCCTGAGGACGAAGCCAAAGCAGTATTCTTGGCTGCGTTAAGAGAGCCACTACGAACAATGTGCGGAGTCCTTGACTTCCGCACTAGCACAGTGGACCAGGTCATTGATCGGGTCCTTGAAATGGACAAGAACAGCTCATTCATGTCATTGGGGATGTTACACCGGGCACTCCCGAAGGAAGAAGATTTGAGGTTCCGGCAGGCCTTGCAGTGCACGACGTGCCTCAATTCGGGCCACTCAACGGTCGACTGCACTCTGCGCACACAGTGTATGATTTGCAACTCTCGGGCACATACAACGGACCGCTGCGAGTACAACTTGCTTAATCGGCAGGCTGCACCGGTCCGACACATAGAACCGCGCAATAATCAGGACCCGGAAGAAGATCGATTCCGGAGAAACGACCGCGACCAACGGGAACGTGGCGACAGGTATACTGATCGACGACGCGATAACTATGACCGCGACGACAAACGCAGAGATGACTATCGCAGGGACCGGTATGAGCGAGACGACTCCCCGGACTATGACCGACGCAGAGACGATAGACGCCAGGGGAACCGAAACTTCCGAAGGAACCAAAAGCGAGGATTTTTCCGAAGAGAAGAACGCCGGGAAGCAGCAAGGAATAGCAACCCGACATCGGCACCGGACAACCGGAAAGACGAAGACAACCGCCGGGTTATACCCACCTCCCAAACCGGAGACAGAGCAGAATCTAGTAACAATCACAAGGTGTATTGTTACTACTGCCGGAAAGAGGGGCATTACAGCAATCAATGCCCAAGCAAGGCAAATGAAAAACAGCCGGCAGTTAATATGGTTACTGCCGAAGTAACCGATGTGCAGCAAGTCATGACCCGGTCAAAAGGGAAGGCTGCGGAATGGGAAGCCCAGGAGGCGATCAGGAAGCAAGCAGCGCAATGGATCAAGAAGGCCAATGAACAAAATGTGGCGGAGATAAGAGATCAGAACACGCCAAGGGAGGAAGAAATCACAGAGCCAGTAGAAAACCCGACGTGGCAAGCACTCCAGGACTGTCAGATAGTGCTGCCATTGGCACGACTACTTCAGTTGGTACCTCGGTTTACGGCAGATCTACAGTCAACCGTCATCAAACCGAAGCCGACACCAGCACCGGCATTTTTTTCCAATCCAGACGAAGGACCGACCGTGGTAGACACAAGCAGCCCGGCAATCACAGCAATTGTGAAAGGGAAGGAAATCGCCGGAACGATCATTGACGGGGGATCAGGCGTAAACGTTATCAGCCGGCAAACATGCGATAATCTGGGCATCCGGGAATGGGAACCATGTCCTTTTTGGTTACGCATGGCCGATACCAGCTCAGTCCGACCGACCGGGCTTATCCGGGACCTGGAGGTCGCAATCGGAGGCCACGTATTTCGCATATCGGCCGTCGTGCTTCAGCTGAACGTGCAAGGAGCGTATCCTCTGCTGCTGGGACGACCATGGCTACGAACGGCCCATATTAAACAGAACTGGCAAAAGAACATCATCACATTCCGGCGTGGAAAAACAAAGGTACGCGTAGCTACGCAACCACGAGCAATCGCCAGCAAGGAAGCAACCCCATTATACGCGGAGAGTATCAATATGTTGGAAGGGTTACCAGATGACGAGGTCGATCGCTACCTGGAGGAACACCCACGAATTGTACCGCTATTTGAGGTCGACATCACGGCGGCGGTAGAACCGTATATCACGATGCCGGAACCGGACGAACCGGATCAGGCAGCGATCCGGGAACTGCGCCAGGCACAAGAGTCATTAGAAAGAGAAATGACAATATCCCAGAGGGTGAAGGCATCCCAGCTGGAGGAGGTGGACCTCGGAACAACGGACAAGCCCAGACCGGTCAACGTGGCAAAAGAGTTGCCGAACGAGGAAAAGAAGGCAATGGTGGCGCTACTAACGGATTTCCGGGACGTATTCGCATGGTCGTATGAAGACATGCGAGGGCTGGACCCCCAGCTGTACCAACACCAGATTCATCTGAGTACAGACGCGAAACCAGTAGCCCAACGAAGGTACCGGATGAACCCGAACTATGCGGCGAAGGTTAAGGAGGAAATCGACAAGCTACTACGGGTCGGATTCATCCGACCAGTAAAGCAGGCAACCTGGCTAAGCCCGATAGTGGTCGTTCCAAAGAAGAACGGCAAGATCCGGGTATGCGTGGACTACCGGAAATTGAATGCTGCAACAGTGACCGACGCATTTCCATTACCGTTTACGGACGGGGTACTAGATGCGGTGGCCGGCCATGAAGTTTACAGTTTCCTGGACGGATTCAGTGGGTACAACCAGATCCGAATGAACCCAGCCGACCAGGAGAAAACGGCGTTCGTCACAGAATGGGGGGTGTTCGTGGCAGTCGTGATGATGTTCGGGTTGAAGACGGCCCCAACGACATTTCAACGTATAATAATGGAAATCTTTGGGGAATACATTCCCGGTTTTATGCAGGTCTTCCTCGATGATTTCGCGGTCTACAGCCGACACGGGGAGCATCTCGATCACCTGCGGCTGTGCTTAGAAAAGTGCCGCGAGTACCGGTTGAGTTTGAATCCGGCCAAATGTGTCTTTGGAGTGGCAAGCGGCAACTTATTAGGACACGTGGTGAGCAAGGAAGGAATCGCGGTAGATCCGGACAAAGTGAAAGCAATTCTCGAGGCACCGGCGCCAAGTAACGCAAAAGCCCTAAGTCGGTTCCTGGGCCAAATAAGGTGGCATAGCCGGATGATACGGCACCTCGCGGATTTTGCTACACCATTACACGCCGCCGTACACAGAGTACCCTTCCAATGGGCGGACACCGAAGAGAAGGCCTACCAAGCGTTAAAGGTTATGCTATCGCAAGCCCCGGTAGTTCAACCGCCGGATTGGACCAAAAGCTTTCACGTCTTCGTCGACGCGTCGGACATTGCAATCGGCAGTGTCCTAATGCAGCTAACAGAGCCAAAATGGTACCGGCCGGTTTATTATGCTAGCCGAAAACTTTCAAAGGCAGAACGGAACTACTCCACAACGGAAAGGGAGGCCTTGGGTATGGTATATAGTGTCACAAAGTACAGACACTACTTACTCGGAAGGAAATTCTCCTTCCATGTAGACCATTCGGCATTACTTTACCTGGTATCAAAGGCATCATTGACCGGGAAGATCGCACGGTGGACATTGCTACTACAAGAGTTCGAATTTGACATCTTCCACCGACCCGGGGTGCAGCATGCGGTAGCCGATTACTTAAGTAGGCTCGAATCCGGAGAAGCAGGCAACGGCGTACAAGATGAGTTCCCCGACGCCGAGCTGTTCCGTATTACGACAGAGCCGGCCACGGATGCAACGGTGGCAGACGAGGACAAATGGCTAACCGAGATGCACCAGTTCCTGAGCACCGGAGTACCCCCGGAGAACATGGATCGTGACGAGAGGAAACGGGTGGCGGTCAGAAGCAGACACTTCTGTCTGGTCGGAGACACCCTTTACCACAAGGGGGCAGACGGCATCTGGAGACGAACGGTGCGGAGCGACGAGAAAGACTTAATACTCAGGGAAGCCCACTGTGGCATAGCCGGAGGGCATTATGCCGGCGACGCAACAGCCCGGAAGATATGGCAAAGCGGGTTGTGGTGGCCAACCACTCTAAAGGATGCCGTAAGGTATAGCAAAGAATGCGATTTGTGCCAGCGACTGGGCCAACCAACGGAGCAGGCCAGAATGCCTCACCACCCGGTTCTGCCCTTGGAACCATTTCAGAAGTGGGGACTAGACTTTGTCGGTCCCTTTAAGCCCCCGGCCATGAGAACCGGAAATCGTTATATCATAGTGGCTACCGACTACTGTACCAAGTGGGTGGAGGCAAAGGCATTAAGGGACAACACGGCCGCTTCCACAGCGAAATTCCTGTACGAATGCATATGGTGCCGTTATGGTTGCCCGATCGAGTTAATAAGCGATCAAGGAGGGCACTTTCTCGGGCAGGTAGTGGAAAGTTTAACGTCATTTTACGCGGTAGTACACAAACGAAGCACTCCTTACTACCCGCAAGCCAACGGACTAGCGGAGTCGACGAACAAAACCCTGCAAAACATTCTACGAAAGATTGTCAACGAGAACCGAACCGATTGGGACACAAAACTGCAGAGCGCACTTTGGGCGTACCGGACAACATATAAGACCAGCATCCGGACAACCCCGTTCCGATTGGCATTCGGCTTAGAAGCGGTGATGCCGGTCGAATTTCAGATCCCCAGTCTACGGATCCAGGTAAAGGAACGCCTGAGCGAAAAAGAGTCCGAAAGAATTCGGCTGGCAACATTATTGGAGTTGGAGGAAAACCGGATAGCCAGTTTGTTGCAGCTGGAACTGGAACAACGGAGAAGGAAGGCGTTCGTGGACCGGCATCGGCGGGGCAACGAAAAGGAGTTTGAAGTCGGGAAACCGGTCCTACTGTTCCAGACCCGAATGGGGAACATGCCGGGGAAACTACGGTTTCGGTGGACCGGACCATTCTGGATAACCAAAGAATATAATGGGTCGTACCAGCTCGGCACGTTGGCGGGAGAAGTCATCGGCAAATGGGCAAATGGTTTCCGGCTGAAGCCTTATAAAGGACATATGCCAGCTAACCCGTTCCCAGGGAACACGGAACCAGACGACCCGGAGAACCGGCATGAGGAGGAACCGGCACCGACAGAAGCTGCTCCGGATAACCGGCATGAAGAGGTCCCGGTACCGGCGAGAACCGACCCGGACAACCCGGTTGTTACCAACAAATGACGTGACGGACCGAAAAGAAAAGAAAAAAAATCAAAAATTTAAACATAAAAAAATAATCAACAGGTCATAATGACGATGGAGATTGGAAGAGGTGGGAGCGCCAGTCATTCAAAGAAGGAAGCGCCGCCAATTACTAAATGAAGAGGCGCCATTTATTAAATGGAGAGACGTGGGGGACTTGCTATTTAAAGCACAGAACGTGGGCAAGGACTTACTATTTAAAGCGCAGCCACCGAAGTACGAGGAGATATGCATGCGCGGGAATCAAGAAAGGACTTGCTAATTATGGCGGGAGATATGCATGCGCGGGAATCAAGAAAGGACGGCTCGAGAAAAACGCACCTACAAAAGGCAAAGGCCTGTGAGGGATTCACATTTTACGAGTTTGCAGTCACACACGCGCGAGAGCACAGAAGAGCACCCACACACTCAGCACGTCTCTCCCACACCGATCAGCAGAAACCGGAGGAAGTAGAAGTACCCATGGCGCTATCGGACGAAGCACGACAATGGATGACAGAAAACGGCCTGGAAGGACTGCTGCGCATCGCCGACGCTCCACCACACGGAGAACCGGAGCAGGCGGCAGCAACGATCGATCTGTCGGAGATCACCGAAGGCGCGGTACAGGCGCTGACAGGACTACAAGCCGGAGGACTCCGATCCATCGAGCACCCCTCCAATCAAATCCTGTTCGAGTATTTCGGGGAATACTCTATAAGCAGCAAGGCGTACCGAACGCAGGGCGGACAGAACCTGTTGTTCGGGGAGGTGGCCCGTGCCATGATGGAGTACGGGTTTGTACACCCTCGTCCCCCGGCCATACCAAAGTACCGGGCAGGGTTCGTGATTGCGGCGTATGAAGGGTTGCAAGTGGACTGGCTCCACTTCATAACCGAAGGGCTGAAGGACGCCATCAGGAACCTAGTAGACGGGAAGAAGTCATGGGCCGGAATAGCGCAGTGGCTGACGGTGTTAGTCCCACCAGTTCTCCCCATCAGGCAGAAGAAGCGAGGTCGGCAGGAGACCACTCCTAAGAAGACAGCAAAACGCCGACAACTCCTGGAGAAACACACTCCGGGATGGACCCAAGAAGAAGAAGAACAACCGGAAGAAGGGCCATCCCGACGACAACCGGAACAGCCGGCGGCACAGGCAAAACCGGCGGGGAAGGGAAAAGAAAAAACAGCAAAGAAGACCAACCGCCCACGAGAACCGGCTGAGGAAGAGCCGGTGGTGCACAAGCCGATCAAGATAACGGTGCGACGGCCGGAACCCGAACCAGAGGACTTTGTACAAAAGATCCGTCTGGGAACCGCACCGGAGGAGGAAGCTGAGCCAGAGGACTCATCCGAACAACTGGTGAGACTCCCACCAAGACAAGGACGGGAGAAACGGGCGAAAGGACCGGCTCTACCAGTTGACGGTACTCAGCGACGGGCGAAGGGACCACCTCCAGTAGCCGGGGCGGAAGGGAAAAAGGACGAAGTCAGGACCGCACCGAAGGGGGCAGCACCGGAACCGGTTTTGCCGGATTCCAGAGAACCGGTCATTCCGGATAGCAGGAATGAACGAGTACCGGAACCAGAGAGAGTGCCGGAGAAACAGCCTGAGCTAAGGAGCAGAAGCGAGCAAAGCTACCCCGACAAGGGACTGGAAAGAAGTACCAAGCAACAATGGCTGAGATGGCTCTCAGAGCAGGTGTCGGGGGTAGCAGACCAAATAGAGGAAGAAGAAAAGCGTAGGGAACACCTGACGCATACAACAACCCAAGAGTTGGTCGTGCTCCGGACACAGATCCAAGAGTTGCAAGGGGAGCTGTTGCAGGCAAAGGAAAGGGTGGCAGAAGCAGCCACAAGAATTCAACAAACACAAGTTGTCACCGAGCCGGTCGGGACAACAAGGAAGCAACCAGAACCGGAACCGGAACCGGTAGCCTTGCAAACCGGCCCTGAGTCCGAAAAAATCATAGAGACCTTGCAAGAGGAGTTAAGGGCTCAGGAGGCATTAAGGGAAAAAGAACGGGAGCAGCGGAAATTGGTGGAAGACGACAGACGAAGAATGGAAGAGGGCCTCCGGAAAGGCCGAGCCAATAATGACCGACTGCAGGAAGAGAAGGAAAAGCTGCAAAAGGAGAAGGACAGACTGCGTCGACAGGCCGAGCAGGAAATAGAGCGGCTGCAGGAAGAACTCCGACAACAGAAGGACCGGGACGACCGGTTAAGAGCTCAGGTGAACCGACGCCTGAAGCAGAAAACGGAGGATTTCGACCGACTCTACCGAGATCACAAGCAGGCCGAGTCGGACAACAAGAAACGGGCAGCAGACTACGACCGGCAAATAGAGAAGCTGAAAGAACAGCTAAAGGAGACCCGCTTGGATCTGGCCAAGACGATGGACGAAGTAAGTGCCAAAAAGGAGGCATTGTCGGCGGAGAAGACCCTGGTGTCCGAGCAAAGGAAGGAGTTGGAAGCACTTCGGCAGGAGAAGTTGGAGATAACAAAGAGCCGGAACGAAGAAAAGGAACGGTCGACTTTCACGCTCAACAAACTGCAAAGTACCTATGAAAGGAAGGCAGCGGAATACGAAGCCCAGGCTCAGATAACGGCCGAGATTATAAAACGGGCAAGAAAGGAAAAGCAAGAAGCATATGCACAGGCTAAAGCAGGGGCGGACCGGATCCGGCTCATCATGTCAGCATGGAGTGACCGAGCTCAGGCAAGCATCAATGAAAGTACTGAGAAGGTATGGAAGGAGTGGTCACAACAGGCAGCAGAGCTGCAGACACTCCGGGCGGATGCTGAGAACCGGAGGAAGACGGGTGACAAATTTTATAAGATGGATGAAGAAAGCATTGTCACGATAAGGGAAGAACTGTCGGACGGCTTCTTTTCCTTAGCCCAAGCACATCTGGGAGCAGTCCGGGGATTGGTGGAAAGGTTGGATGACGACCAGCTTGACACCCAACTGCAATAGGAGAAGTACGAGCGGAAGCTCTAGCTGCAGGGAGCAGCGGAACAAACAACGCCCATTACCATAAGTGATGAGGAGCAGCCACAAGAAGGGGCCACAAAGGACACGGATGGGCCAAGGCAGACAGGAGCCGGTGAGGAGCAAACGGTAGCAACCAAAGGAGAAAAAATTGCCGATATAGAGAAACCAGAAGAGCAGCCACCAAAGGAAGTTGGGGAGATAACAGAAGTAGCTATGGTAGTAGACCACCCAGTCAACACCGAAGAAGGAGGAGATCCCGGAGCCGAAGCAGAGCAACCAGAACCGTAGAAAAGCGGAGCTGAAGAACCGGCGCAACAACAACATCAAAATGAGACACCACTTGACCCCCTGAAGCAAAGTATTCCGGACATAGTAGACAAAGAGAGAGGCAACTGATGGTGGGTTCGAAGTGCAAGGCACTTTCCCACGGG
>ERZ1034383.278-NODE-278-length-9491-cov-3.617635_pt1 | contig 9491 bp, 13 predicted proteins | sample MGYA00520613_ERZ1034383 | MGnify/ENA primary metagenome ERZ1034383 (study PRJEB33736, sample SAMEA104288467) | Azolla filiculoides | biome: Urban; feature: water surface; material: ditch water | place: Netherlands | collected 2014 ... | reverse complement strand
TCGCATAACAAACATCGGCCCTTTGTTTTCTAGGCCAGCCATCACAGCATAGTTTGTTTGCTGCTGGGTTTAGGGAGAGGATTAAATGTTTCATAAAATTTGTTTGCCCTTTGTTCTATTGGTAGTAGCGGGGCAGGGAGGAGAGGATTAAATGTTTCATAAAATTGACAAGGATGACCATTTTATTGCTCAGATAGAAAATAATGCAGTTTTTTCACAATCGGTTCCCAAGAAAATTCAAGTCTTAGGAAGGTCACTGAAAGGATGGGTTTTGGAAAGAAACTACTGGTGAGACAAAAATGGATTCCAAGGGACTTTTCTTGGTCTATGCCTTCAATTCTCAGGGGTAAGAAATTTCAATTCTTTCAGTACACAGTTAAATTAGGGAGACATGTCCTCCTGAATAATTCTCCACAGTCAACTTCCTTGCACTTCTAGAAGCAATTTAAGTTTTTAAAGGGTTTTCTTAATTCCTTCACGAGGAAGTTGTGATGTAAGATGCTACCGAGGAAAATTTCGGCATCGTAGTGGCTTCCTTTGCATGTAGGGTTGTACCAATTGGTGATTCACCGAGAACACATGCAATTAATGACAATTGTGTTTTCTATGGCCATGGTGCTCTGGATATCTTCTTCACGATTAGTTGGTGTTGTTCGTGAAGTTATTTTAGATCATAGTGAAGTGTTGAGGTATAGGTAGTGCTTTCATCCATTGTTGTCTGATTTAGGGTTTTGCATCTATTTTTGAAACCTTCAGGCGTTTTGTTTCTTCATCTCAATGGTTGTTATTCTCTGTTGTATCTTGATTCTGTTGTGGTTGTTGTGCTTTCTATTGTTTATTGTTAGTGGGCGGACTAGGGTGGCTCTAATTTTGTGAGTGCTGTACACCTTAATATGTTTTTGTTACCTGAGTGTTCTTTCTTGTTCGTTGTATTTCTCGGGTGCTTTATTATAGCCTTCAGGCATTCTGTTGATAACTCATTTATGAATCTTTTCTGGCAAAAAAAGAGAGATGGTCATATATTGGGTGCATGAAAAGGGGTCGTTAATTTATACAGGTGATTGGATTTATGCAGTTCGTCCGACCAATTGTTGGACTTGATTTGATTGGATTCATTGTATGGAGCGACCGAATATGATGGTCCACTCCCCCCATTTCCTGCGGAGCATCGTAGACTCTGTCAGAAGCGGCAGCAGAGCAGTGGCAGAAGTCATCAAAAGCAGGCTACCGGATTGTATTATATCGATGTCCGAGATGATCTCGGACGTCATACGTGGAGAAGAAATATGGAGGAGGCTGCCGGAGGGTGTTGTGTCAGAGATATTCCGTCACCTTCCCATCAGAGATGTGGCGAGAGCTAGATGCGTGTGCAGGAGCTGGAACTCACTGCTGAGTTCTCCAGAGTTCAGGCAACTGTGGTATGTTGGTGGTTCGTGTACAGATATCGAGCAATGGATGGGGAGCGGTAGCTGTGAGCCTCCTGAGCTGAGATGGGCTGCTGTGACACATCGCCATTGCCTCATTCCTCCTGGGCGGAGATGGGCTTTTGAGGAGCCACATCGCTATTGTGAAGGAACGCCCGAATTGGATATCGAATCAGATTCTTCAGATCGGGAGACATCATCGATCCCCCTCAAAGTCCCCCTGAAAGACACGCAGGAACTGGCATCGTCACACGGTCTCGTCTGCCGTTCTTGGATATGGGAAGGCAGGATCCTGGTGGGAAACCATAGAACCAGGAAGTGGAAGCTGCTCCCGCCTTTCCCTGGCGGTAGATACATGACGCCTATGACTTCGGCTCCCTGGGCTTCCTCTGTGCGCTTCCTCCGGCACGATCTGCTTCAGCAGACGTACATCCTGTTTTTCCTTGAAATCTGCCGGGAGAGCCACCAGGTATTCACGCATCTCTACGACTCCCGCGCTTCCTCCTGGCAACGCATAAGTCGCCATCCCATGCCTCGTGATCGCTTCTGCAGTGGCATCTCCGATGGTTCCGTGGTCGTTGTTGGCTACAATTATGTGAATACTGGCAAGGAATTAAGGGTGCAGGGACCGAGGATAGACGAGGTGGGGATATTGGCATACGATTTCTGCGACAATAGCTGGGATGAAATTACCACCACACTGCAGGATCATAGTGGCGATAGTGCTGCAGTGGAAAATGGAAGCAGCCAAGAAGGCATTTGTTTCCGTCAGCGACTTCATGCGACGAGTGGGTACAGGATCAATTCTGTTCTACTGTGTGCTAATAATGCCAAGGATGAGTATTGCAGGCTAGTTGTGGTGGATGGAAACGCGGGTGTAATGTGCCTGTGGCAGCTGGAGGAGAGCTGCACTGTGTTTCAACTCGTGTCCACGGTCCAGTTACGTCCCCAACGGCCATGGTCCGACGTCAAAGACCAGTATTATCGTAATGCGTACATCCGCGAAGCTGCCAATGACACTCTGAGGATGAAGACGTGGATCATCCGGTCTGACGCTACACTGTTCATGGCCGTGGTTATGTATGGGCCGTGGAGCTGGTTGGTCATCTACGACGTGGGGAGATCATCGTGGTTGACAGCTCATGCGTATGGAGATCTGTCGCATTTGCACTGTGGGCTAACATGTTGCTGCATGTGGCCGCTGTTGGAATACGATGTCCGATGGCATGATCATGAGGAGGAGGTGTTGCAGCACGACGTCGAATCTCCATTGATGCCACTCCAAGGTCCTCTTCCCCCTAATCGTCCATGTGCTGTTGTTGCTGGTGCTCTTGGACCACAACCGAGTCGTCGTCTCCACTTGGTCCGTGTCCCAGATATTTGGTCTACCCCATAAACCCCACCTTTATATCTCACATGTATGTGCAGCAGCAATTTTAGAGCCGCCTAGGACGATAAATGACGTATCTGGTCCATTTGCCGGATATATCTGGTCTTCCTACTCTATACATTGATATTATGTCGTACATTGTTGGAATTCGCGCCCATTGCGCGATGATTGGTTTCATCATATCCTTCAGGATTCATACGGCTCAACTGATAACCCAATTTACATGCAATACAGTGTTTGGTGAGGCTTTACAATGCTCGTATATTCATTCATCTTGTGTCAACAATTGTAGTGCTGGGTGCCCCAGATGTTTATTTCAAATCTAATTATCATGTAAGTTTGAATGACAAACATATTCATAGAAAAATTATGGGCATTAATATATTCTGTTTGTAAAATAATTCTCCAACGTTGTTCGCAAGTTGGAGACACTTTTCGGGTACATCCCATGTTCATTCCTTCTAGCTTTATGGTGTTGGCAACAGCCCCTCTATTTCATAAATATGTTATGGGTTTTTTGACTAGTGGTTGTATATATCGCTGTGTTGATATTGCTGTAAATTGGTGTACATGTTGTAGTTTTTTGCAGGCTGATTATACTGTTTGTTTGCAGTTTTTGAGCAGCTTGGATTTTGCTGACAGTGTTAGCTTTATAAGTGTACAGGCTACACTTTTCTGCAAGCGGATTATCCACTTTTCGTATAAGTTTGATAATGCTGAAAATAGTTGTATTGTTGCAGTTATTTTGCAGGCTGAATTTGCATTAGATGTATATGTTGCAGTAAATGGGTATACATGCTGTAGATTTATTACAGGCTGCTGCAGTTTTTTGCAGGCTGTGATGATTATAGCATAGTTGCTGTGAATGTATGTATGTTGCAGTTTGTTTTGCAATCTGCATTTACATTTTCCTGCAGTTTATTTGCGTGCTGCTTATACAATTTTTTAGCGGTTTATGGGCAGCTTGGACATTGGTGATAGTGTTAGGTTTATATGTGTAGATGCTGCTTAAACACAAAGAGCATGTGTGGTGAAGAGTAGCAAACATATGAATTGTAGAAACTACAAATAACTACAATGAAACTGCACAATTTCATGTTAAGCTATTGTAATATTATAGCAACACTGCAATTGCATTGTGTCCATTTAATTGCCAAATTGCAACCAATAGCATTTCCTCTACATGTATTTTATCAATAATGTTATATCAATAAAGAAATAGGGGGGATATAATTCCATAACAAACCTGGATCCTTGTAGCCTAGATGGACTAAGACTTACTATAGTAGTCCTCATTTAGGTCTGCACTTTGACCTGGGACCACAAATGCATACCTATCCGAAGTGCAGGCCTTGAATTTAGAACAAAAAGAAGTATAATGTCAAAAAGCATGCACACAATAGGAAAACTAACTTCATCGCATTTGGTCCCCTATTACATTTCTTGTTTTCCTTTCGCTTGCCCGTCTCTAATGCATCTGGCCCATTGTATTATACGGGTGAACAATACCAAAGTGCAGGTCCATCATCTGCTTATTCTTTTCTATCTCCACTTCCATATCCACTTGAGAAGAAGATACTTTTATCAATACATCAACATCCATAAAATCTTGCTTGTTGAAAGTACTAATGCTTTTCTTTTTGTAGAATCAGACACTACCAATGCCTTAGACTTAGCAGACTAACCATTAAGTTTTTGTGGCGCTTGGCCCACAACCAATTTAGGAAAACCCAAATTTGATACAACATTCTTTTGAATGTTAAGTGTATCCTGTACAAAATTGTCATCGGCATGAAGAACTGTATATATATTCTGCATAGAAGAACTTGTCTGCGTATGAGTAATTGTCTCCTTAGCAACTTCTTTAAAGGAAGCATTCATATAATTCCTTTTACGACCCACTGTAGTCCACCCATCCTTAACTTCTTGATAAGGAACAATAGTCATTTATGATGGTATTGCTAGGCTAGCATTACCCTCCTTTGATTTTAGACAATCTTTCACCAGATGTCCAAACTCATAACAATCAAACCACTAATCGGCAAATCGTTGTACAACCACCTTCTATGAATAGGGCATTTGACTCAAATCAAGAATATTAGGCAACAAAATATGTCATGATGTCAGTAAACAAGTCCTTTTTTTCAATGTAGGTCCTTCTATTAGTAATGGACTTTAAAAAAGCGAACCAAAATACAAATATATGTCTGAAAAGGAACCCACTAAATACAACATAGCTCCCCCGCCTTATTAAAAGGAACAACTAGGAGCAACATGTCAACAAGTCTTGTTCTACAAGAATCGGAAGACAACATGTTGGACACACTTGCGATAAATTTGATGTCTTGAAATGTGGCATTCATCAGTGGAACTATGTGCATGCGTGTGTGGTGGTAAGCAAGTTAAAATAATTCGATATCTAATACAACCTGATATTCGACCGACACAATATTGGTTTGAGCGAAGACTACAACAATTGCAAGCAACTATGAAGAGGAGGTTTGGACGTCAAAGACCATGCTACGCCAAGAGGACTCCCATGAAGTAGTTTTGAACCTTTCGCTAGTTAAATGCACCATAATAGCCTCTGTATAGAACATGTAGGAAATGTATTCCCCTGGGCCTTCGGGCGAGCTGTAGCCTTCAGGCGATTTGAGCCTTCGAGTTGATAACGAATAAAAGGATATCGTCCACGGAGAAAACAATTGTTAGTAATTGTGTTGATAAACTTGTGAGTAGTTGTGTCAATAACTATAGATCAAATGAGATATTCCATCTACCCTCAAGTGCGTATTAATAACTATAGATGGAATGAGAGATCTTTCGGATAAGGTTTGTCTCCAAGTTTTTTTCCCCAAGATATTTCCTTCAGTAGTATTCAAACAACTAGCCCGAAGGCTACAATATCACCCTGAGGCTACAATTCATACAATGACATTCGCCCGTAGGCTACATACTACGGACGTGGCCTTATTGTGGCAGCTCTTTGATGTTTGTCAGGGTGAGGTACTAGTGGAGGTACATACACTGGAAGACCTCCTAAGCTTTCGACGCGACTATGTTGTAGTGCCGGGTTCCATCGCCGCATGACTTGTAGTTGAAGGCATCCCACGATTCAGGGGCACACACACAATGTCGTTGGTGTCGTCGGTTTTAGCATTGTCGTCGGCATCGTTGGTTTCGTCGTTGGCATCGGGTTCAACATTGTCGTCGGTTTACGGGCACACACTGCCCTTAGATACCACATGTCTATTAGTGTGGGGAGACTTGAACCTTCAACAACCTAGTGGTTAAAAGTGTCCCCCCATTACCATTACCCTAACATGTTGGCGGTGTTTGTCTCCAAAGAAAAGTTCAACTCGTGAGTAGTTGTGTCACTAACGATGGAGGGAATGAAATCTTCCGTCTACCTTCAGGTGAGTACTAATAACTATCATCAGAGTAAACCATGGGGAAAAAACTAATGACATGCAGTGACCCTAGAAAACGCTAATTGTTCCGATGGTGCCTACTAAGATGCCTTTGTCTACCTTCTCGGAAGGACTTGGCAATGCATTGAAGTATTTTGCATGCCTGCTTCATAATTGATTTCGATTCCATCAACACGAACGATTGCATGCATATGGTACCATGGATTTGAGTTCAATAGTTAGAACCGCTTCATCTCCATGGACTAGAAGTATGGCATGTGTGCAATATCATGGGCTCTGACTTCTAATGATGAGAACCCCTTTTTGTCAATGTCTACGCATATGTCAAGTACTAGTCAGAGGCACACGCAAAAGGGTCAGTGGTATCATGTATCTCAATTTGGAGTGACTAAATCCCCCTTCCGTCTTGATCAATGTTTATGGTCTACGTACAGAGTATATGTATGTAGGAACACACAAGGTATGGGATGGGTTGGATACCCGAGAGCGATTTGTGTGAAAGCAGCCGTGACTGAGTTCTTGAGGATTTGGCTATGGTTGCGTTCTCCGACTCCCACACCCTCTCAGGCTCCATATCCTCCACTTCCTTCCCGATCATCCCCATCTCTATTATACGTTCCAATCCCATCCCATCCCATCCCCGCCGTTTCTTCCTTCCTTCCTTCCTTCCTTCTCCCTGCGCTGCTCCGCTGGCTGGTCGAGAGGTCGGATTCTTTGAGCGTTTGGGGCGACTCATGTAACAGAAGGCTAAGAGCGATGTGAACAGACTCTTCTTCTCTCTGGTTTCTCCAAGACGCGAGAGAATTTGGCGGTGGTTGATGAATTGCTGACATATTGGAACCTAGCAGACTCCGATCCGAGCAAGTAAGTGTTGGATGAACTTGAAGAGCGTGTGTTTTTTCTGTGATGCTCATTCTCTTCGTTTGCATCATGTAACTGTGAGTGTGGATAGTTGTATATACGACGAAGTCAATATTGTAAAAGATGTCACCGATTCCCCCACACCATTTTGGAATGAAGCGGCATGCATACTTATTCGATTTCGAGCAAAAAGTCACGAAAGCATCAACATCAGTTTGGGCTCCCACGCATTATCGATTTGCTCTCTAGTAGATGGAACTTGGGATTCTTGTTTTTCTGGGAGTCTTTCTAATCGTATATCTCCTGGGATCACCTCGTGTTTCAAGAATCCGCGGGCAGTTGGTTCATGGTTTTTACCATGTTTTCTACAGCCACATCAACTGGTTGGCTGTATATGTAGCTGAATTTGAGTATTCCTAGCATATCATAATTTTCTTACCATCCTCCCTCACAGCTTTAGACTTTTCTCTGTGAGGAATTCCTGTTAGGATTTGCCAGCATGCATGAAATGTCATCATAATATGCACTGCATGCATTGTGATATTTTAGGAATTGTGTGAATCCGAACTGATTTCTCTTATTGACAGGCCTTACTCGTTTCACGTTTTGGACCAAAAACTGCATTAAAAATAGTCGAAAAGCTACGAAGGGACATTCTCGAAGGGAAGCTAAAGCTAAAAACAGGGGCAGAAATAAAGGTATCAATTGTAGGTTTATTCTTGCAAAGTTACTGAGTATGGCAACCACTACTTACATGGCACTTTACTCTTCTCAATATTTAGGCATCATTGAAGAAGATGATTGTGTCATTACTCACAGAGAATATAAAGAGCTCCGAATTGAATCAAGCTACCAGGTATATGGCTTTGTGGAGTGCTGTAGAGATGGGCTGTCTAAATTGTTTCCCGAATCATTGACTGCTTGCTTTATGAATACTTTTGGAATGCTTACAAAGTTATTTAGGTATAGACCTAGCATCATGAGACAGTTAATGAAGATTAGAGCTGTGGTTTGGCTCATGTATAAAACTTTTTATCTGGTTGTGGTTAGGCTCATGAATGCTACATGGTGGACACTATGAAGACTATATGGTGCCCACCAAAGACAACCATGTGGTGGGAACCATGTAGCCTTCGATGGACACCATTTAACATCTGGTTTCCAATTTCCTCCATTAATAGAAACCACTTGCAACATCTTGGAATGCAACCACAGTTTCCATGGCTCATTACTAGGTAGCATTCTACGGACAATGAATTTCACTTATAATGCCTTACTTTTCTACATGGGATCAATAAGGCCCAATCCTCCTTGTGACTTCGGTAATGTCAACATTGACCAAGCTACTTTAGTTGCTGATTTCAAATAATTTGAAATATTCCATATAAAATTCCTCATAAGACGTTGGATTTGAGACATACAGGATCTTGAAAAGAGCCAAGTGGACTTGTATACTTTGTATCTTGTTGATTCTCCATCCCCTTTGGTTGTCTTCCAATCTCATTTACCAATTTACATGCATTTGATCATGGAAGCCCTATCTCGAAATCCAAGATCTCACTTTCGGGACCATCTTCGAAAAATCTATTGATCATATATATGGATGATGGAGTATGTTGTTTGTTATTCATGTTTCTCCAAGGGAAGCTAAGGTAGGATACACTTGTTGGTTGCAATGTTACATCATTATCCTTGTTACACTACTGCATTCCTCATGGTGTCAATGCCACCATATAAACAAGATAGCATATTATAGAGAAGTCCTTCAAGTCATCTTGTTTCCATCAATACTTGGATCAAATTCATCCATCAATACTTGGCTCAAATTCATCCATTGAGTTTTGTACATATATGCATGCTTCATATCTAGCTATATAGCGTTTTCTATCATGATTGCATTGGCATGTTACCCTACACTCAGTTGTTTGTGCACATATTATCCCTTGTTTCATGTAGGTCCAGCCTCAACGTCGCCTCTTTTCGCATCTACAAATTGCTACAACCTACATAAATTAGCCAAGAATGAGAGGGCAAGGGTGGCTCAGCAACCATGGTGGGAATAGCCAGTTGGGGGTGGGGGCTTGATAGCACCAATTGGAATTGCCATTGATGAAGCCTAACCATGGGTGTAGAACCCCATATGTTTTGAATGGCCATTTTGGCTAGTTTTGCCTTGTGACCTTCCTCTTGGGTGTCCTGGCATTGTGCTAATGGGGTGGTGAGCAGGTCATTCCATATCACCGATAGTAGAGCCACTACATCCAGGTCTTCATTTTCCATAACTTTGTTGTACCTGCACTCCCATATATTCCATAGGGTGATCAATGCTATTACCAACCATATATCACTAAGCCTATTGGATCCTTGAATGATAGTACTACCAGT
>ERZ1034383.271-NODE-271-length-9795-cov-2.424435_pt1 | contig 9795 bp, 10 predicted proteins | sample MGYA00520613_ERZ1034383 | MGnify/ENA primary metagenome ERZ1034383 (study PRJEB33736, sample SAMEA104288467) | Azolla filiculoides | biome: Urban; feature: water surface; material: ditch water | place: Netherlands | collected 2014 ... | reverse complement strand
GACAGCCACGGTTCCGGTAGTTTCAGCCAGAAAAACGGCAGTCGAGGGTGCGAACGGAATTCGAAGCCGGCAAAGAGCTTGCGGACAATGGCTTCACGGGCGGTCAGCTCGGTCAATACGGCCGTGCGGATTTCGTCGGCCGCACCTGACAGAACAAGCCTTGCGGACAGTTCGGCGAGCAGGAAGGGCAGGCCGCCGCTGACCATCTTCTGGGTGACGCGCACACGCTGGCTCATATGCGGCGGGCAGGCAACCCAGCCGCCACGAACCCCGGCCGCGACGGATTTCGACAAGCCGTTCAGGAGGAAGGTCCGGTCTGGCGCAAGTTCCGCCAGCAGCGGAATGCCGTCATTGATCATGCCGCCATAGAGATAATCCTCGATCAGCCAGACATTGTATTTCCGGGCAATGTCGATGATCTCGCGACGCCTGGACAAGGGCAGGCAGGCAAGGGTGGGGTTCTGACCCGAAGACATGATGAAGGCTGCTTTCGGGTGTTCGCGAGCGCAAACCCGTTCGAAGTCTTCCGGCAGGATGCCATCGGCGTCGGCGTCGACAAGCGCGATCTGCCGTCCCATCAGATTGGCGCTGCGCGACACCTGAGAATAGGTCAGGTGCTCACAGACGATGCGGTCGCCAGTACCGCTGATGGCAGCGATCACCGCGTTGATGCCGGCATGGACGCCGAGTTGCGGAAGAACCTGTTCCGGTTCCGGACTCCATCGGCCATTCGACAGCCACCTGCGGCCGGCTTCCTGCCAGTCCTGGGACAATGTACGGGTATAGCTGGAAATCTCCCCTGGATGGGCTGCGGCGATCTCGGTCATGATGCGGCCGACGATTTCGGCCTGTCCCACATCGACGGCGGCGGTGGTGTCAAAGCGGAGCTTTCCGGCCGGCGGCGAGATGGCGCGCGTGCCGCCAAACTGCAGGGTGACCGGATCAGCAAGGGGGCTTGCCGGATCCGCGCCGCCGGCATGCACATAAGTGCCGCGACCGACTTCACCGGCAACAAGGCCACGCTCTCGCAGGACGTTGTAGGCACGCGAGATTGTCCCGATTGTAACCCCGACATCATAGGCCAGATCGCGCTGCGGCGGCAACTTGGTGCCATGTGGCAGGAGGCCTGCCTTGATGGCTGCCTCCGCGTCATCGGCGATGCGCAGATAAAGCGGCCCTTGGCCGCTGGAGAGTGTGGGGAGCCAATTTGTCATCATGACATTTCCCTATATTGTCACTCATGCTGTGTCAATTGTATCTATCTCTGGCCAAGTGTTGGCCGATTATAGTTAGAATACGGGTGTGGTTATGGTGACAATAGATGCAATTTCGGTCTCGTCGAGTGCCGAGAGTGTTCCAGTGGCAGCGCGAGCACGCTATTCCTGGCTTCGTGCCTTTGCGGCGCTGCGCCTGCATTGGGCAAAGCGTCGCAGTCGTCTGGCCTTGCTGGATCTCAACGATCATCAGTTGGGCGATATTGGCATCAGTTACGAGGAGGCTCGTCACGAGGCGGCGAAAGCCCATTTCCTCCCGCGCATGCTGTAATTCGGGGCATGTCCCGGATCTGGCCGGTTCGTCATCCCAACCTGACGAGCCGGCCTCCCATGTCGATTGGAGTGTCCGGCAAGCGACCGGCGGGAATGACACGAACACCCTGACATAACTGTCAGGGTGTTCTCACCGGTTCAGGCTGTTTGCATTGGTGTGGAAACCTGCGTGGGCCGTGGGCGGTCTTGTCGCGTGTCGGCACCAAATGCTGCGCTCAGCAGTCTTTGCCGCCCTTGGCCCAGTGCGTGACATCCTTGCGGATGCGCTCGGAGCCGGCTTCATTCATCATAGGGCCGAATGCATCCAGGCGGGCGGGGCGACCTTCTGCCTGAACGACAAGAAGTGGACGAATGTCGGGCGAACCCTTGCGCACGACCAGGAAGCGCGGCTTGCCCGAGAAGGAATTCAGTTCCGGCGCCATCGAATAGGCTTTAAAGGCCGGGTCGCCCGACTTGAACCAGCAACGATTGGCGGCGACGGCGACGAGTTCCATCACATCCAGTGCGGATTGTCCGCGCGACGGCGGTGGTGGCGCTTCCGGCTTGCAGGCCGCAAGCACGGTCGCGGTGGACATCAGGGCGAGGCAGAGAAAGGGGCGCATGGCAGTCATCCGGCTATTTGCCGCCTCTCTAACATTGCTCTGGTTAAGCGGAGCTTACCTTATGCCGCGATGACATCGAGTGCCGAGGCAAAGATGCCGCGACCGTCATTGCCGCCATGGGCCGCTTCGATCAGGTTTTCCGGATGCGGCATCATGCCGATGACATTGCCCCTGGTGTTGATGACACCGGCGATATCGTTGACCGAACCGTTCGGATTGGTGCCGTCGGCATAGCGGAAGGCTACCTGGCCATTGCCTTCGATTGCCTTGAGGGTCTCGGCATTGGCGAAATAGTTGCCGTCATGATGGGCAACAGGGCAGCGGATGATCTGGCCCTTTGCATAGGCGCGGGTGAAGTCCGTGTCTGCATTGGCAACTTCGAGCTTGATTTCCTTGCAGACGAATTTCAGCGATGCGTTGCGCATGAGGGCGCCGGGAAGCAGGCCCGCTTCGACAAGGATCTGGAACCCGTTGCAGACGCCGATGACCTTGACGCCCTTCTCAACCTTTTCCTTTATCGCCTGCATGACCGGCATGCGGGCGGCGATCGCGCCACAACGCAGATAATCGCCATAGGAGAAGCCGCCCGGGATGACGATCAGATCGACGTCCGGAATCTGGGTCTCTGTCTGCCAGATGGTGGTCGGGGCATGACCGGAAATCTTGGTGAGGGCGGCAATCATGTCGCGATCGCGATTGAGGCCTGGGAGCTGGACGACGGCGGACTTCATGGGTGTGTCTCAAACCTTGCTTGTGCTTCCTGCAGCTCTCGCAGCTCCAGGCGATTTTCGATACGGTCGAGGCGCATTTCATGTCTCGCCAGCGTTGTATGGATATTCTGAATATCCTGCTGCATCGAAATCATTGTGCCGCGCATCGCATTCATTTCAGCTTTGAGCTCTCGCTGGCCAAGCCTGATGTCCGAAGTGTCTCCATGTACGCGTTTAAGCAGTTCATACATAAGATCATTCGTGATTTCGGCCATCAGCCATCGCTCCTTCAACCCTTAGGCGAGAGCGATAGTATAGTTCTCAATAACCGTGTTGGCGAGGAGCTTCTCGCACATCGCCTTGAGGTCGGCCTCGGCCTTGGCCTTGTCCGAGCCTTCGACTTCGAGGTCGAAGACCTTGCCCTGACGGACCTGGCCAACGCCATCGAAGCCCAGTGCGCCGAGCGCGCCTTCGATTGCCTTGCCTTGGGGGTCGAGTACGCCGTTCTTCAACGTAACGGTGACGCGTGCCTTGATCACTTGCGCTTTCTCCAGATCTTATTTGACCAGAACCGGACCGGTGCCACGCAGCGGTTCGTTCTCATTGATGATGCCGAGCCGCTTGGCGACTTCCTGATAGGCTTCGAGCAGGCCGCCGAGATCCTCGCGGAAGCGGTCCTTGTCGAGCTTCTCGCGGGTTTCAATGTCCCACAGACGGCAGCTGTCCGGCGAAATCTCGTCCGCCAGGATGATGCGCATCATGTCGCCTTCGTAGAGGCGGCCGCATTCGATCTTGAAATCGACAAGCTGGATGCCGATGCCGAGAAACAGGCCGGAAAGGAAGTCGTTGACGCGGATGGCGAGCGCCATGATGTCGTCGAGTTCGGGAGGGCTAGCCCAGCCAAATGCCGTGATGTGCTCTTCTGAGACCATAGGGTCGGCGAGCGCGTCGGACTTGTAGTAGAACTCGATGATGGAGCGCGGAAGGACAATGCCTTCTTCGATGCCCAGGCGCTTCGACAGGGAGCCGGCGGCGACATTGCGAACGACGATCTCGAGCGGAATCATCTCCACTTCTTTGATCAACTGCTCGCGCATGTTGAGCCGGCGGATGAAGTGCGTCGGAATGCCGATCTTGTTCAGATGCGTGAAGAGATATTCGGAGATGCGGTTGTTCAGAACGCCTTTTCCGTCGATGACTTCATGTTTCTTCTTGTTGAACGCCGTTGCATCATCCTTGAAGAATTGAATCAACGTGCCGGGCTCGGGTCCTTCATAGAGGATCTTAGCCTTGCCCTCGTAAACGCGGCGGCGACGGTTCATGGCTGGTTTTCTCTGTTGTTGGCATCCGAATGCGGACGCAGTGGTTGGGTATCGAAGCGGTCCCATAACGGAAAACCTCGGTTTTCACAATGCAACAGTTTCTCCTTCCCGCCAAAACCTCTCCGCGAGCCCGAAGCATACGGAATCGCGCAAGTTTGCATTGCACTTTGTACTCCCTTTTGATTAATGGGGAAACGATACCGCACAATGGCGGCATAAAATGGGAGAGGCAGATGAGCGGCATGAGTGATCGTGAAAAGGCGTTTGAAAACAAGTTCGCCCATGACCAGGAACTGCGCTTCAAGGCTGAGGCGCGTCGCAACAAGCTGATTGGCCTCTGGGCTGCTGGCCTGCTCGGTAAGGCGGATGCCGATGCTTATGCCAAGTCGTGGCCTCGGATTTCGAGGAAGCGGGCGACGAAGACGTGTTGCGCAAGCTGCGCACCGATCTTTCTGCCGGTGGCGTCTCGATCACCGATGAAGAGCTGCGCACAAAGATGAGTGAGTTTCTCGTACAGGCTGTCGAGCAGATCCAGAACGCCTGATTTCACCGACCTTGTGGTGATGACAAGTCCGCCCGTTTCGTGCCGGGCGGATTATTTCGAGTTGATCAGGAACTGTGTGGTTGCGGTAAAGTCCATCGGCATTGCCAGGCCAAAGCCCTGAAGCGTGTGGCAACCAAGCTTCTTCAGGATCGTCACATGATCCTCCGTTTCGACCCCTTCCGCAATCACCCTGATATTGAGCGATTTCGCTATCCCGATAATCGATTTGGCCAGAACCCTTTGTTCCTGGCTGCTTGGCAGCTTGTGGATAAGCTGGCGGTCGATCTTCAAGGTCTTCGGTTTCAAGTTGAGAAGACCCACGATCGAGGCATGGCCAGTGCCGAAGTCGTCGATCTCGATATCGATGCCCAGATCGCGCAGGTGGGCGAGATTGCTCATGGCGACGGCATCATGGCTGTCGAGAAACACTGTTTCCAAAAGTTCGAATGACACGATGCCCGGTTCGATGCCGAGGTCTGTCAGCAGTTGCGGAAGGCGAGGGTCGTTCAGGCGTTTGGCGGACACATTCACGGAAATCTTGGGTATGCCCATGCCCATGGCGCGCCATTGCCTGAAATCGACGAGTGCCTTTTCAAGGATCAGGCCGTCGATCCGAGCAAGCACGCTCATCTCTTCGGCAATCGGTAGGAAACGGTCCGGCGTCAATAGGCCATGTTCCGGGTGCTGCCATCGGGCGAGGCACTCGGCACCGACCACCGCACGGCTTCGTGCATCGAACTGCAGCTGGTAGAAGGGTACGATCTCGTTGTTTTCCAGTGCACGCAGGAGATCGTCAGACAGGCGTCGGTGATTGGCCAGGATTTTGCGACTGCCCTGCGAATAGAATTCGTGCCGATTTCTTCCGAGGTTCTTGGCATTGTAGAGCGCAATGTCGGCATAGAGCAGCATCTGCTGCGGATCGATGATGTCGCCGTCCGAATGGGAGATGCCGATGCTCGCGCCGAAGCGGCATTGATGGCCGTCATAGGCGACCGGCTGGCTCAGTTCGGCGATAATCCGATCGGCCAGTTGTGACAGCGTCTTGGCCTTGCCGTCGAAGGCTACGAGCAGAACGAATTCGTCTCCGCCGATGCGCGCAACAAAATCGCCGGTTCGAATGTTGGTGCGCAGGATACCGGCCGCATGTTTGAGCATTGCGTCGCCGGCGCTATGGCCCAGTGTGTCGTTGATCTGCTTGAAGCGATCAAGGTCGACATGCAACACGGCCAGTCGGCCGAATGTATTGGTTGTCGATTTCTGCCATTCATCGAGCTTTGCCTCGAGATAACGGCGGTTTGGCAAGCCGGTCAGGTAGTCATGCAGAGCGCTGTATTCGGCTTTTGCCCTGGTTTGCTCCAGTTCGGCATTGCGCGCTTCAGTGAGGGTCTTGGCCCGTTCAAGTTCCTGGCGCAGCCGATGATCCTCCGAGACGTCCCAATTGACGCCGATCATCTTCAGGTGGCCATCGTGATCGATATAGGGCAGGCTGTTGGAGCGGATATAGCGAACAGAACCGTCGTCGGCGATGATGCGATACTCGTCAGTGAAGGGTTCCAGCTTGCTGATGCGCTCCTCGACATGGGCAATCGTGCGCTCCCTGTCATCGGGATGAAGCTTGGATTCCCAGAACTCGCCGATGCGGATGTTGTCACCCTGCTTGACCTCGAAGATGCGCCGCATGCTGTCATCCCAGTCGCTAGTGCCGGCGGCGAAATCGGTCTCGAACACACCGATCCGTGACACATCGAGAGCCAGTTTCAGGCGGCGGGAGATGCGCTCCAGCCATTCTTCCTGCTCCTTGCGGGCCGTGACGTCGGTATCGGTTCCGGTAATGCGTGCCGGTTGGCCGTTTTCATCCCACTCGACGCAGGCGCCTCGGCATTCGATCCAGATATAGTGTCCATCCTTGTGGCGTTCGCGATACTGGAAAACCGTGTAGTCGGGATCGCCGGCATTTTGCCGCGCGATGCAGTGAAGGGTGCGTTCGCGGTCCTGCGGGTGGACCATTTCCAGCCATTCCTCGGTCGTCGTTGGAATGGGATCGTCGGGTGCCATGCCGCGCAGTTCGCGCCAGACGTCCGAGTAATATAGCTGTCCGTCGAAGCGTTGATCCCATACGCCGGACAGCGAGCTGCGCAAGGCGTTGTTCCAACGGCTTGCGCTGATTTCGAGATCGGCAATGGTGGCTTTCAATACCGAGATGTCAGTCAGCTGCACGACGGCCTTGAGCCCGCTCGCGTCGGCAACCTGCGACGACAGGGCGGCCAAACAGGTGGCTCGGTTCTGGCTTGTCCCGAACCTGATTTCCAGATTGCTGGTGGTCAAGCCTCCAAAGGCAGAAGACAGGGCTGCGAGAAAAATCGGGCGATCTTCGGGATGAAGCCAATCCATCAGGTTTGGCGAGCCTGTCCGGAAGCCTGCCGTAAGCGCCGCAAAAGCCGCATTCTCGATGATCAGCGAGCAGTCTGCGTCTATCAAAGCGGCCGCAATCGGCAAACTTTCGATGCCGAGTTGCCGGTCAATGGCGGATAGGTCCTGATAAAGAAAGTTTGGCTGCAATAGCTTTGCTCACATGGAACGCAGAACATCGTGCCATGCTAGGTTTTTCGTCTTAAGATCGCTTTAATGCGGAATGCTAATAAAACTAAGGGTATAGTTCAGAAAAACTCAGAGTGTCTCACACCTTGTATCGATATGGTGTGCGGGGCCGCCTATTTCAGTTTTGCGATGAACTGCGCGAACACCATCGTGCCTTCGGGCCATGGGCCATGGCCAGATTCCGCATTGACGTGGCCTGACTCTCCAGCATCCACCAGCATCGAGCCCCAGCACTTGGCAACATCCTCGGCATGTTCATAGGTGCCGAAGGGATCATTTCGGCTGGCAACCATGATCGATGGAAACGGCAATGGCGCGCGCGGATAGGGGCCGAAGGTCATCAGGTGTTTCGGGCGGATCTCAGAATTGGCGACATCCGGAGGCGCGACCAGAAATGCACCGGCAATGCGCTGCTTCAATGCGGGCACGGCATGGAGGACGGTCGGAACACCGAGCGAGTGTGCGACCAGCACGACGGGACGGGTCGATGCATTGACCTCTTCAACCAGCCGGGCGACCCAGTCTTCGCGCACCGGTTTTGACCACTCCGCCTGTTCGACACGGCGTGCGGTTGAGAGTTTCGTCTCCCAACGGCTTTGCCAGTGCTCGGGGCCTGAATTGGTATAGCCGGGGACGATGAGGATATCTGCTTCGGAGACTTTCATGCGCCTTATCTGCGTTCGCATGCCCCTGACGTCAAGATGCCACGGAACATCGGTGCGGTGAAAAATTGCATGGCGCATCGGTTTCGCATGTGTCGATGCTGAAGGGCGATACAGGAAATTTCGGACGATCATCGCCTGAGGCCGACCATCGGCACGCCGTATACAGATCCGCTCGGCTGCGGATCACATATTTGACACGGACGGCTCATCGCTCGCGACAGCAGCGTTGAAATCTGATAAATTTCAGATCGATCGAATGCATACTCCATTCTTATGGAACAACCGCCGCTTGAAAAGGTGATCTCGCCTGGGCCTATCGCCAGAGATTGCGGGGTGCGCGTGACGGTACGAGACACGATACCGCCTCTGAATTTCATCGCCAGACTGCAGACTTGGTTTGCTTGAGGAGGAAATGAGGATGTCAAACTTTCATGTCATGACCGGATCAGCCGGTATCCTGGAGCGCCCCGATATTCGGCGAATATCGGTTGACGATGTCTTTGATGCCTTGCGCGCAGGCATTGAAGATTTTCGTCAGCAGCCGTCCCACTATGCCTTCGTTTGCCTGGTCTATCCGATTGCCGGTGCTATCATGATTGCCTGGAGTGCCGGCGTTGAACTCTTGCCGATGGTCTATCCTCTGATGTCCGGCTTTGCGCTTCTGGGACCGCTTCTGGCGGTTGGCCTTATGGAAATCAGTCGGCGCCGGGAAAGGGGTGAGGATTCAAGCTGGTCGCATGTCATCGCGTTGCGCAAATCGCCGGCCTTACCATCTCTGTTGATGATGAGCCTCTATCTGTTGATGCTGTTTGTGGTCTGGTTGATTGCCGCACAGGCGCTTTACGTGCATTTCATCGGTGACTACCCAGCGCCGGGCTTCATGGGCTTTGCCAGGGGTGTGCTTTCTCATCCGAATGCCATGGGGCTGATCGTCTGGGGCAATCTGATCGGTTTTGCCTTGGCTCTGATCGCGCTGGTGATCAGCATTGTTGCCTTCCCGCTGCTTCTCGACCGCGATGCCGGGGCTGCGACTGCGGTACATACGTCGGTTCGAGTGAGCATGCTCAATCCGGTGCCGGTTGCCGTGTGGGGCCTGATCGTCGCGGCATCGCTTGCAGTCGGCATGGCAACCATGATGGTCGGCCTTGTCGTGATCATGCCGATACTCGGCCATGCCACCTGGTATCTCTACAGAAAACTGGTGGTCTCGTCTCCTCGCTGAGCCAAGCTCCACGCTGAGAGAAAGAAAAGGCCCGGTCGCTCAGAGCGCCGGGCCGGGATTCATCGTTGCGGGGCGTGCGGCTCAGCCGAAGACGCGCTTGAAGATGGTGTCGACATGCTTGGTGTGATAACCGAGGTCGAACTTTTCGCGGATTTCCGCCTCCGGGAGAGCGGCGCGCACTTCGTCGTCGGCCAGCAGTTCCTCCAGGAAATCAGCGCCCTTTTCCCACACCTTCATGGCATTGCGCTGGACGAGACGGTAGCTGTCCTCGCGCGATACGCCAGCCTGGGTGAGGGCCAGGAGCACGCGCTGGCTCATCACCAGGCCCTTGAACTTGTTCATGTTCTTGAGCATGTTTTCCGGGTAGATCACCAGCTTTTCGATGACGCCGGCAAGGCGGTTCAGGGCAAAATCGAGGGTGATCGTCGTGTCAGGGCCGATCGCGCGCTCCACGCTCGAATGGCTGATGTCGCGCTCGTGCCACAGCGCCACGTTTTCCAGTGCCGGGACGACAGACATGCGCACCAAACGGGCGAGGCCGGTGAGGTTTTCGGTCAGAACCGGGTTGCGCTTGTGCGGCATAGC
>ERZ1034383.261-NODE-261-length-10179-cov-2.113295_pt1 | contig 10179 bp, 10 predicted proteins | sample MGYA00520613_ERZ1034383 | MGnify/ENA primary metagenome ERZ1034383 (study PRJEB33736, sample SAMEA104288467) | Azolla filiculoides | biome: Urban; feature: water surface; material: ditch water | place: Netherlands | collected 2014 ... | reverse complement strand
GGAGGTTCTGGCGGTGCGCAACGTTTGGGCCTATCCTTCCTGTCAACAAAAACCTACCGCAGGGAGAGATAGATGACGAATGACAGGAAACCGGGCCGCGGCCGCGTCTACAACTCGATTACCGACACGATCGGCGACACACCGATCGTTCGCCTCGACAAGCTGGCCCGGGAAAAGGGCGTGAAGGCCAATCTTCTGGCCAAGCTCGAATTCTTCAACCCGATCGCCTCGGTCAAGGACCGCATCGGCGTCGCGATGATCGAAAGCCTGGAAGCGCAGGGCAAGATTGTCCCCGGCAAGACAACCCTGATCGAACCGACCTCCGGCAATACCGGCATTGCGCTGGCCTTTGCCGCCGCTGCCAAGGGCTACCGGCTGATCCTGACCATGCCCGAGACCATGTCGATCGAACGCCGCAAGATGCTGGCGCTGCTCGGCGCCGAACTCGTACTGACCGAAGGCCCGAAGGGCATGAAGGGCGCCATCGCCAAGGCGCAGGAACTGGCGGAAGCCATTCGGTCATTCCGCAGCAGTTTGAAAATCCGGCCAATCCGGAGATCCACCGCAAGACCACAGCCGAGGAGATCTGGAACGACACCGATGGCGCCGTCGACATCCTCGTGTCCGGCATCGGTACCGGCGGCACGATTACCGGCGCCGGCCAAGTGCTGAAGGCAAAGAAGCCCGGCGTGAAGGTCGTCGCGGTCGAACCGGCCGACAGCCCGGTGCTGTCCGGCGGCGCGCCCGGCCCGCACAAGATCCAGGGCATCGGGGCCGGTTTTGCACCCGCCATCCTCGATACCACGATCTATGATGAAATCATCACCGTCAGCAATGAAGAAGCCTTCGAAACTGCCCGTCTTGTCGCCCGCCTGGAAGGCGTACCGGTCGGCATCTCGTCAGGCGCCGCATTGGCCGCTGCGATCAAGGTCGGCAGCCGCGATGAAAATGCCGGCAAGACGATCGTGGTGATCATTCCCTCCTTTGCCGAACGTTATCTCTCCACCGCGCTATTTGCCGGCCTCGGCGAGTGATGGCGATCTGATGTCCCGGCGCCTCCGGCAGGCGCCGGGACGAACCCCCGCGGACCGCAGCCGCCCGTCTACGCCGCCGCCGACGACGCCAGTCTCTCAGACGCGATGCGATAGGAAATCGCCTCGGCGAGATGAATGCGGCCGAGCATCGTTGCGCCATCGAGGTCGGCCAGTGTGCGCGCCACTTTCAAAACCCGGTGATAGCCGCGGGCCGAAAAGCGAAACTTGTCGGCGGCATCCCGCAGCAATTGCAGGCCAGCCGCATCCGGTTCGGCCAGCATTTCGATCAGGGCTGTCGAGCAACGGGCATTGGTGCAGGTCGGCAGGCCGAGATCACCGAAGCGCTGCCGCTGGCGATCCCTTGCCGCGGCCACGCGTTTTGCGACATCGGCGCTGTTTTCGGCCGGACGCGGGCGGATGAGATCGGCGGCAACCACGGCCGGCACATCGATGCGGATATCGATGCGATCCATCAGCGGACCGGAGATCCGCCCCTGATAATCACTCTGGCAGCGAGGACCTCGGGCGCAACTGTGTCCGGGTTCGCCCGCCATGCCACAGCGGCATGGGTTCATCGCCGCAACCAGCTGGAAATCCGACGGGTAGGTCACCCGGTGATTGGCGCGCGCGATGATGCATTCGCCGGTTTCAAGCGGCTGGCGCAGGGCATCGAGGACCGGCGGGGTAAACTCCGGCAACTCGTCCAGAAAGAGCACGCCATGATGGGCAAGCGAGGCTTCGCCCGGACGGGCACGCATCCCGCCGCCGACCAGTGCCGCCATGGTGGCGGAATGATGCGGTGTGCGGAACGGACGGCGATCCGACAGCTTGCCACCCGAAAGCTGGCCGGCAATCGAATGGATCATCGAGACCTCAAGCAGTTCTGCAGCCGACAGCGGTGGTAGGATTGAGGGAAGACGCGCCGCCAGCATCGACTTTCCCGACCCTGGCGGACCAACCATCAGAAGGTTGTGGCCTCCGGCAGCTGCCACTTCCAGCGCTCGCTTGGCGCTTTCCTGGCCCTTGATATCGGCGAGGTCCGGCAGATTGGCGGGCAGGCTGCGGATCGCAGGTTCCGGCCGGGTCAGGATCTGGTTGCCGCGAAAATGATTGGCAAGCGCGATCAAGCTGCGCGGCGCCAGGATATCGATTTCGCTGCCGGCCCAGGCGGCCTCTCCGCCGCTTTCGGACGGGCAGATCAATCCCTTTCCAAGTGCATTGGCGCTGATCGCCGCCGGCAATCGGGGCAATCGTGCCGTCGAGGTTGAGTTCACCGATGACGAGATAACCCGAAAGAGCATCGCCCGGGATCGCCCCCAGCGCCGCCATCAGGCCGAGCGCAATGGGCAGGTCGAAATGCGAGCCCTCCTTGGGCAGATCGGCGGGCGCCAGATTGACCGTCACCTTCTTCGGCGGCAGCGCGAGGCCGGAGGCATGCAGTGCCGCCTGAACCCGCTCGCGGCTTTCGGCAACAGCCTTGTCTGGCAGGCCGACAATCTGCATGCCCATCTTTCCAGGCGCCACCATCACCTGAACATCGACGGGCACACCTTCTATGCCATGAAATGCAACCGTACTGACACGCGCCACCATTGCCCGCCCTCGCCGTTCCGATTTATCCCGGCCCGCACAACCACAACTTCATATTGCGTGTACCGACGGGAACAATCTCGCATAAGGGGTAGCAAAACACAAGAACATTTGCAGAACATTGGCGCGCATAGGTAGGCGCCCGGTTGCAGCCGGTTGAGTGACGAGAACGAATTGTGAACTACTGGCGCGATTCCAGAGGCTTAGGTGCGCTTCTTCTCGATCGCATCCCATAGCAACGCTGCGATATCGGCACCGCCGAAACGCTTGACCTCGCGAATGCCGGTCGGCGACGTGACGTTGATTTCGGTCATATAGTCACCGATCACATCGATGCCGACCAGAAGGAAGCCGCGTTCGCGCAGGGCTGGACCGATGCGTGCGCAGATTTCCCGTTCGCGGGCCGTCAGCTCCGTCGGCTCGGGCTTGCCGCCGGCATGCATGTTGGAACGGGCATCGTGTTCGGCCGGAACACGATTGATCGCGCCGACGGGTTCCCCATCGACGAGGATAATGCGCTTGTCGCCCTTGCGCACCGCCGGCAGGTAGCCCTGGGCGATGAAGGGCTCGCGGAACATCTGGCCGAACATTTCCATCAGCGAGGAGAAATTGCGGTCGTCGCGGGTCGAGTGGAAAACGCCGGCGCCGCCATTGCCATAGAGCGGCTTCAGGATGATATCGCCCATCTCGGCACGGAAGCGGGCAATCTCTTCCGGGTCGCGGGTGATCAGGGTTGGCGGCATCAGGTCGGCGAATTCGGTGACGAAGATCTTTTCCGGCGAATTGCGCACCCAGGCCGGGTCGTTGACGACCAGCGTCTTCGGATGGATGCGCTCGAGCAGGTGTGTCGCGGTGATATAGGCCATGTCGAAGGGCGGATCCTGGCGCAGCAGCACCACGTCCATGCTCGACAGATCGACGCGCTCGGGTGCGCCGAGGGTGTAGTGATCGCCCTTCACGTCGCGCAGTTCCATCGGCTCGACGGTGGCGAAGATCTTGCCGTCGCGCATGCTGAGGCGATCTGGCGTGTAGTGAAAGAGCTTGTAGCCGCGGGCCTGCGCCTCGAGGCTCATGGCAAAGGTCGAGTCGCCCGCGATCCCGATCCCGGAAACATGGTCCATCTGGACCGCGACATTGGTGATTTTTGCCATGACTGCATCCCCGTTGAAAAGCATGGCAGATTTAGGCTGCGCCGGGCACGATGGCAACGGCGCAACGCTTGAATTCTGCTCAACGTCGGATCAGCTCACAGAGCCCAGTATTTGCCGGAACGCAGCGCATTGCGCATCCGGTACAGGATTGCCAGCGGCTCGGGGAAAGGCTTGCGTAGGAAGGCGATCTTGCGCACATAGCTGTCGACGCGCCAGGTCGCCCAGGTGCCACCGCGGAAATAAGCGATGTCGCCGGCCTTCAGGATGCGGGTCGATCCGTCTGCGCCGGTGACATGCACCTCGCCTTCCTGGATCACCACCGTCTCGTCCCAGCTGAAAAACCAGCGAAATGCGCCGGCGGTGCAGTCCCAGACAGCGGTCGAGCTTGCCTCGTCGGCGCTGGTCGAATGCTGGCCGACACGCGCTACCGGAGCCCCATCGATAATCCAGTCCGGATTGATTGGCGACAGGTTCAGCTCGACCTGGTCGCCACTTGCGGCCACGACCGGCGGCGCCTCGTCCGACTGACGGCGCGGTGCGGCGAGCATGACGGCGGCCATTCCGGCGACCATGAGCTTTAAAGGCATTGTAATCCCCCAACAAATTCGAGGGGACCTTAGTGCAGGCGTCTCTAAGATTGGGTTCGCCGGATCGCTAAACTTTTAGCGATCCGGCGAATTTCAGGTCAGGCCAGGGCCGGTTCTGCGACAGAACGATCGGCATGCTGTTCGGTAACACCGGTACCAGCAGCCAGGCGCTTGCCGTTTTCAGCTGAGAAGAAATGCAGCTTGGACGGCGCTATCTTCAATGGCAGGCGGTCGGTCATCAGCGCATGCGAGGCGACGACTGCGGTCAGCGGCTGCCCACCCACCAGGCCATGCACAAGCCTTTGCGCGCCCAGTTCCTCCACATAGTCGACGACGAGCGTCAGCGTGGCGTCGCCGTCGCCTGCTTCGGTCAGATCTTCCGCGCGCATGCCGATCCGGACCGGCCCATCGGCGATCCCTTGTGGCTCGGTCGGCAACTCCACGTCACCGATGCGCAAACGTCCGCCTTCGATCACGCCGTCGACGAGGTTCATCGCGGGGGAGCCGATGAAGCTGGCGACAAAGGTCGAAGCCGGGCGATTGTAGACCTCCAGCGGCGTGCCGATCTGCTCGATCATACCGCCATTCAGCACGACGAGACGGTCGGCCAGGGTCATCGCTTCGAGCTGGTCATGCGTGACGTAGATCGCCGTGGTCTTCAGCCGGCGCTGCAGCTTGCGGATTTCGCCGCGCATCGAGACGCGCAGCTTGGCGTCAAGATTGGAAAGCGGCTCGTCGAAGAGGAAGACCGCCGGCTTGCGGACAATGGCCCGGCCCATGGCCACACGCTGGCGCTGGCCACCGGACAGTGCACGCGGCTTGCGGGTCAGATAGGGTTCGATCTCCAGCATGCGGGCGGCTTCCGCCACACGGTCGGCGATCTCCGTCTTCGGCGTGCCGCGGTTCTTCAGGCCATAGGCGAGATTGTCGTAGACGGTCATATGCGGATAAAGCGCATAGTTCTGGAAGACCATGGCGATGTCGCGGTCAGCCGGCTCGATCTGGTTGACGACGCGGTCACCGATCGAGACCGTTCCTTCCGAGATCTCCTCGAGGCCGGCGACCATGCGCAAAAGCGTGGACTTGCCGCAGCCAGACGGTCCGACGAGCACGATGAATTCACCGTCCTCGATCTGGATGTCGACGCCGTTCACGGCCTTGGCGCCGCCGTCGTAGATTTTCGAGACCTGGTTGATATCGATGGAAGCCATTGGGGCAATCCTCTCTTACTTGTCTGTTTCGGTGAGACCCTTGATGAACCAGCTCTGGAACACCACCACCACGAACACAGGCGGCAGCATGGCGAGCACGGCCATGGCAAAGGCTTCGTTGTAATCGGGGATCTGCGAGCCGACCCAGACCTGCAGGATCTGCTTGATGCCGCGCATCAGGGTGTAGAAGCCCTCGTCGGTGGTCATCAGCATCGGCCAGAGATATTGGTTCCAGCCATAGACGAACATGATGATGAAGACGGCGGCGATCATGGTGCGCGACAGCGGCACCAGAACGTCGATGAAGAATTTCACCGGTCCGGCGCCGTCGATGCGGGCGGCCTCCAGCAGTTCATCGGGCACAGACTTGAAGAACTGGCCGGTGGCCGACGCCAGAAGCGGCAGGATCAGGCCCTGATAGCTGTTGAGCAGGCCAAGATCGCTCATCACCTTGTAGGACGGCATGATGCGCACTTCGAGCGGCAGAAGCAGCGTGGTGAAAATCAGCCAGAAGGCAATGGTCGCAAACCGGAAGCGGAAATAGACGATGGCATAGGCTGCCAGCATCGACAGCACGATCTTGCCGATGGCAAAGCCGAGACCGAGGATCAGCGAGTTCATCGCCATGGTCAGGCCCGTCACCTGGCCGGTGAAACCGCCGCTCTTGAAGAGCACCTTGTCATAGGTCGTGGTGAAATCATCGCCGATGTTCAGCATCAGGCCGTTGGTATGGATCTCGGCGGCCGAATGGGTCGAGGTGGTGAAGGCAACGACCAGCGGCCCGAGCATGAAGATCACGCCGCAGATAAGAATGAGATGATCGAAGAACCTAGTGCGATACATGATGTGATCCTCAACCGTAGTGAACGCGACGTTCGATGAAGCGGAACTGGATCAGCGTCAGCACAAGGACTATGACCATCAGGATGACCGACTGGGCCGAGGAAGAGCCGAGGTCGTTGCCGCGGAAGCCATCGAGATAGACCTTGTAGACCAGGGTGATCGGATTGTTGGCCGGCTTGTCCTTCACGATGACATCGATGATACCGAAGGTGTCGAACAGCGAATAGGTCATGTTGATGACCAGCAGGAAGAAGGCCGTCGGCGTCAGCAGCGGCAGGATGACCGTCCAGAAGCGGCGCGTGCCCGACTTGCAGTCGATGGCAGCCGCCTCGCGGATCGAGGCCGGGATGCCCTGCAGGCCGGAGAGGAAAAAGATGAAATTGTAGGGGATCTGGTTCCAGACGGCGACCATGATCATGGCAAACGCGGTGTCGTAATAATTGATGCCGACCTTCATGTCCCAGCCGAATAAGGCAACCAAATGCACGAACGGGCCAATGTGCTGGTCGAACATCATCATGCCGATCAGGCCGGCAACCGGCGGGGCGATCGCATAGACTGCAATCAGAAGCGTCTTGTAGGACGACTGGCCGCGGATGACGGCATCGGCCTTCAGCGCCAGAAGCATGCCGAAGGACAGGGCGAGAAACGTGACGATCAGGCTGTAGGCAACAGTAAAGCGGGCGATCTTCTGGTACTCGGGCGAGCCCAGCGCATCGGTATAGTTCGACAGGCCGACAAAGCTCGATCCGAAGCCGAAGGGATCCTCGATATAAAAGGACGAGGTGATTGCCTGGGCGGACGGCCAGTAGAAGAAGATGGTAATGATCACGAACTGCGGCAGCAGCAGCAGATACGGAAGATAGCGGGAGTTAAACTGGACGCGCTTCATCGGAGCCCTTTCAACGCAAGTCCCGGGGGCTCATCACCCCCGGGCTCATTCATGCGACAGTGATGATCAGCCGGCGGTCTTGGCGAAGCGGGCGAGCAATTCGTCGGCTTCCTTCTTGATGGTCTCCATCGCGTCCTTCGGCGTGGTTTCGCCAGCGAAGATGCGGTTGTATTCGCGCTCCATCACCGAGCGGATCTGCGGGTAGAAGCCGAGGCGGTAGCCCTTGTCCCACTCGGCGCCCGGCAGCGACAGCTGCTGGATACCAACTTCGGCAGCCGGCTTTTCCTTGTAGTAACCTTCAGACTTGGCCAGCTCGTAGGCTGCCTTGGTGATGGCAACGTAGCCGGTCGCCTGGTGATAGAACTTCTGGACATCGGTCGACGTCAGGAAGTTGAAGAACGAAGCCGTGCACTTGTTCTCGGCATCGGACTTGCCGGCCATTGCGAACAGGGCAGCACCACCGATGAAGGAGTGAACGCCGGCACCCTTGATCGAACCCCAGTATGGCAGGAAAGTTGCCGAGAACGGCATGGTTGCGGTCTTCTGGAGGCCGCCGAAGGAGCCGGACGAACCGATCCAGAGAGCGGCCTTGCCTTCTTCAAAGACCTTCTGGTTGTCGTTCCAGGCAGCACCGTAATAGCCGAACAGGCCCTGATCGTACCAGGCCTTCAGCTTCTCATACATCATGACGTGGTTTTCATCGGTGACGTTGATCGTCGTGTCGACGACGCTGTCATAACCGTTGTTGTTCGAGGCGAACTGAATGTTGTTGCGCGAGAAGAAGTTCTCGGTGAACTGCCAGGTCAGCTGCGACTGAACGAGCGGCAGGTAGCCGGCTTCCTTCAGCTTCGGCGCGATGGCTTCGAATTCTTCCCAGGTCTTCGGGGCTTCGACACCGGCCTTCTTCAGGGCTTCGTCATTGATATACATGATCGGCGCCGAGGAGTTGAACGGCATGCCGACGAACTTGCCGTCCGAGTCGGCGTAGAAGTAGCGGACGCCCTCGATAAAGGCTTCGCGGTCGAAGGCAAAGCCGTTATCCTTCAGGAGGTCTTCAGCCGGAATGGTCGCACCCTTGGCGTTGATGATGGTCGCAGCACCGGCATCAAAGACCTGCAGGATGTTCGGCTGTTCGCCCGAACGGAAAGCGGCGATGCCGGATGCCAGGGCTTCTTCGTAGCTACCCTTCGAAACCGGAGTGATGGCGCATTCGGCCTGGGCCGCGTTGAATTTCTGGGCGAGTTCGTTGATGACTTCGCCGTTGCGGCCACCCATACCGTGCCACCAGGTGATGTCGGTTGCGGCAAGCGTCGTCGACGCGGACATGGATACGGCCAGTGCGGCCAGGCAAATCTTCTTGATCATGGGTCAGATCCTCTCCACCGGTTGATTGGGGTGAGGCCTGCATTAGGCGCGCTCCGTGACACGCCCTTGAAGCTTTCGTGACAGAGCTGTCACAATCGACGGGTTTCGCTCTTCTCATGTCGAAAGCAAAACGAAGCTAAAACGAATCCGGGAAATGGCGCGGCCAGTGCCATGGCCGAACCACGACGATATCATATCGATATGACAGGCGTGCCGCGTCGGGCTGGCGCCGCAGCCATTGATCACCGGCAGCGCGAATGCGCTTCTGGCTGGCAAATCCGACCGCATCGACACCGGCCATCAGGTCGCGGCGTGCCTTCACTTCGACAAAGGCGACGAGGTCGCCCCGCCTTGCGACGATATCGATTTCACCGACCTTGGTGCGGTAACGGAACGCCATCAGCCGGTAGCCGCGGGTCAGCAGAAAAAGGGCGGCGAGATATTCGGAGAAACGGCCATGCCGTTCGGCGCGGATCCGGCTGGCGTCTCCGCGACCGGATTTCACGCAGCTCCCCGAAGCTCGAGCAGGCGCTGGTACAGTTCCTTGCGTGGCAGGCCGGTCAGCTTTGCGGCCTCGGTTGCTGCCTTGGCGGTCGGCATGGTGCTCGAAAGCTCCGCCAGCAGGCTGTCCACGTCGGCGGCATCGGGCGCCGCATCGGGTGCCGGCGGACCAATCACCAGAACGATCTCGCCCTTGACCGTACGGTCGGCAAATTGCTTTGCAAGTTCACCAAGCGGGGCGCGGCGGAATTCCTCGAAAGTCTTGGTCAGCTCGCGGCAGACGGAGGCCGGTCGCGCCTCACCCAGTTCTTCAGCTGCCGCCACCAGGGTGTCTGCGATGCGATGGGGAGATTCGAAGAAGATCAGCGTTGCCGGGATCTTGGCCAGCGCGTTCAGCCGGTCGCGACGTGCCTTGTCCTTGGTCGGCAGGAAACCGGCAAAAAGGAAGGCATCATTGGGAAGACCAGATCCGACCAATGCAGCCAGCGGTGCGGATGCGCCGGGGATCGGCACGACCCGGTGACCGGCCTCAATGGCCAACTGACCTAGGCGATAACCGGGATCGGAGACCAGCGGCGTGCCGGCATCTGAAACCAGCGCCACGGATTTTCCGGCTTCAAGTGCCGCCAGAAGACGCGCCCCTGCCTCGTCGGCATTATACTCATGATAGGCATAGGGCCGATTTTCGATGCCGTAGCGATCAAGCAGAACACGTGTGACCCGCGTATCCTCGCAGGCGAGCACATCTGCACCGGCGAGCGTTTCCAGTGCCCTCAGGGTAATGTCACTCAGGTTTCCGATCGGCGTTGCGACTAGGTAAAGTGCGGGCTCAAGCGGCCGCGCATTCACCAGCGTATCATTGACGCGGTAACGCTTTGCGGCTGCAATCGGGGCGGTGGAATTGTCATGGCTTGTCATTGCGCCTTTATCCTCCAGCCACGCTTTGCGAGCAAGGGCGGTGGCGGGCGCGGCGGCAATAAACCATTCCAGCATTTCGTTTGCCCT
>ERZ1034383.252-NODE-252-length-10362-cov-2.073736_pt1 | contig 10362 bp, 9 predicted proteins | sample MGYA00520613_ERZ1034383 | MGnify/ENA primary metagenome ERZ1034383 (study PRJEB33736, sample SAMEA104288467) | Azolla filiculoides | biome: Urban; feature: water surface; material: ditch water | place: Netherlands | collected 2014 ... | reverse complement strand
TTGCGGTCCTTGATCGGTGAAAGATAGGCCAGTGAAGCCGACGAGCGACGCCGGTTGCGCTGGGTCAATTGATAGAAACCGACGCCAGCCTGCTGGCTTCCATTGAAGTCATGGTTGTAGGGAATGCCGAGTTCCTGGCCTGCCCGTATATAGGCATCGCAGATCGGCAGGGCCGAAACCGGCATGGACACGCCAAGCGGACCACCATAGGCGTGATAGTCATCCGCAAACCGTTGATTGTCTTCGGCGCGCTTGTAATACGGCAGGATCGAACGGTAGTCCCAGCCTTCGCACCCGTCTTCAGTCGCCCATAGATCATAATCCGCAGCATTGCCGCGCGTATAAAGCTGGGCATTGATCGATGATCCGCCACCGATCACCTTTGCCTGGGTATATCTGAGCACGCGGCCTTTCATGTGTTTCTGCGGCACGGTCTGCCAGCCCCAGCTGGCCACACCCTTGGTCATCTTGGCAAAACCTGCCGGCATGTGAAACAGGGGATTCCAGTCGCCGCCACCGGCCTCCAGAAGCAGCACATTGACGTCCGGGTCTTCGCTGAGCCGATTGGCAAGTACGCAACCGGCCGGCCCGGCGCCCGTAATGATATAGTCGAAACGCATCTTGATCCGTCCTGTTACAAACGTGGGATTGAAAGGCCGCCATCGGCGTCGATCACGCTGCCCGTTGCAAATGCAAAACTGCCGGACGCCAAGGCCGCGCAGATGTCGCCAATATCCTCCGCCTGTCCCCAGCGCCGCATCGGAACCAGACCATTGGCAATCAGGCTGTCGTATTTCGAGGTGACGGCGGCGGTCATGTCGGTGCGGATGATGCCGGGACGCACTTCAAACACCGCAATACCGGTTTCAGCCAGCCGCAGGGCGAGGCCTTGTGAAAATGCGGCAAGGCCGGCCTTGCTGATACAGTAGTCGAGACGTTCGGGAGAACTCGATTGGGCCGACACCGATGTAATGTTTATGATCGATCGGGCATGCAAGGGCTCTGCGATAGCCAGCATCGCCTTCACCACCGCCTGCGTAAAAAAGACAGTGCCCTTGAGGTTGGTGTCGATGATTGTGTCAAAATTTGAAGGCTCAAGCGCCAGGAAATCACCGCGGACCACCGACGCAATGCCGGCATTGTTGACCAGGCAATCGATCTTGCCGAAGCGTTCCAGGATCGCTTTGACTGTCGCTTCGTGACTCGCGACGTCAGACAGGTCGGCATGCAGATAGAGTGCATCGCCACCCTGCGAACGCAGAAATGACAGGGTCTCCTGTGCTGACACCGCGTCACCGATGCCGATGCCGATGCCGGTGACGGCGATGTCATAGCCGGCTTTGGCCAAAGCCGTTGCGATGCCAAGTCCGATGCCGCGCCGGCCACCTGTAACAATTGCCACGGGTCTGTTCATTTGATCTGTCATGATGCCAAATCCCTGGATGCAATATGATCGGCGACGCGCAATGCCTGGGCGGCCACGGTCAGTGCCGGATTGACGGCCGCCGACGTTGGTAGGAAGCTCGCATCAACCACGAACAGATTGGCATGGTCGAAGGATCGGCAATAGACATCAAGCGGCGCCGTTGCCGGGTCCTTGCCGATGCGAACAGTACCGCACTGGTGCGATGGCGTGCGTTTGTCGAATGGGCGCGACAGCACGAGAGGGAAGCCGGCCTTTTTCAGCACCTGCTTCAGCTTGCGGACAAGCTCGAGATGCGCCTCCCAATTGGTCCGGTGCCATTTCAAAATGATACGGTCGCCTTCCACCATGACGCGGCTTTCCGGATGGGGTACGTCCTCGCTCATCGCATAGAAATCGACCGCATGTGCAGAGATGCGATTGAGCAGCCATTCAGGCACTTGCCGCAGATTTGCCTTGAGGATGGCGCCCGAAATTCGGCCCAGCAACTGGATATTGCCCAATGGAGGCCCGCCATTTCCGTCGGAAAGATAGAAGTCGTTGAACCCGAACGTCTTCTGATAGACAGAGTCATTGCGAAAGAACGGCGAGAGCGCCAGGACCGCACTCGAATTGTGATTCATGAAATTGCGGCCGACCTGATCTGAGCTATTGGCCAGTCCGTTGCGAAACTGCGCGTCCGCCGAACGCAGGAGCAGTACCGAAGACTGGACGGCGCCAGCCGCCAGGATTACGAGTTTTGGCGAGACCGATCTAATCTCGCCGTTCAGGCGGTAGTGTACAGTTTTTATGGTCTTTCCATCGCTGGCCGCTTCGAGACGGACCACGGGCGAATTGGTCTGGAGCCTGACATTTCGATGCAGCAGGGCCTTTGCCAATGGCGCAGTTTCTGCGTCCAGCTTGCCGTCGTCGCAATTGGGATGGGCGTCCCATGGTGTGCGGGCCTTGTTCAGCCATTTGTCGATATCGATGGCGAGCGGCAGCGAGAAGGGATGCATGCCCACCGCCTTCAGGCGGGATCGGACACCGGCGATTGCGGGTTCGTCCGGCACAGCGGGAAACGCATATGGCGTTGAATGAAAGGGTTCCGTCGGGTCCTGCCCTTCGGCACCGCGCACCTGAAACAGCCGTTCGGCGCGACTGTACCACGGCTCGAGCTCCTCATAGGCAAAGGGCCATGCGGGCGAAACGCCTTCGCGGTGCCGCATCTCGGCGAAGTCTTCGCGTCGGTAGCGCACCAGCACCGCACCATAGAACTTCGAATTGCCGCCTACATAATAATAGTTGCCCGGATTGAACGCCGAACCACCGTGTTCGTGCCACATCTCCTTCGGGCGAAAATGACCACGCTGGAAAATCGCGCGCTGGTCGCGGTTTTCCGGCCGATCGGCCAGATGATCGCCGGCCTCCAGGATCAGGATCTCTGCCCCGGTCGTCGCCAATCCGGCCGCAATCGTTGCACCGCCAATGCCGGAACCAATGATCACGATGTCAGGTGACTTTGTCATTTCAATACGCCTGCCGTCGATCACGCGATCCGCAACTGAGTCTTCGGATCGAAGAAGACGGCCTTGTCGAGGTTGAATGCAAGCCTCGCCGTTTGCCCTGCCTGGATGTGGGCATCGGCGCGCAGCCGAGCGACCAGCGCGTTGTACCTGTCGCCGGGCAGGCCGGCATAGTTCACCGCCGACACGGCCGGGTGGGTGGAGAGGAATTCCGCCACCGCCTTGGCGTTGCGATCGGCGCCATCCGGATCGGTCAGGGCTTCGGGCCGGATACCGAAAACGATCTGCCGGCCGGCATGAGCCTCGAGCTGTTCACGTCCCTTGGCGACCGGAAGCCGGATCGGATCGCCATGGGGGCGGGCAAGCGAAACCGAAAGGCCGGCCGCGTCTTTTTCCAGCGTACATGCCAGAAGGTTCATGGCTGGTGAGCCCATGAAATCGGCGACGAACATATTGGCCGGGTTGTTATAGATCTCCGCCGGTGAACCGAACTGCTGCAGCACTCCATCCTTCAGCACTGCGATCTTGGAGGCCAGCGTCATCGCCTCGATCTGGTCATGGGTCACATAGACGATCGTCGTCTTCAGTCGCTGATGCAGGCGCTTGATTTCCGTTCGCATGTCGACGCGCAGCTTGGCATCGAGGTTGGAAAGCGGTTCGTCGAAGAGGAAGACCGCACCAGAGCGCGACCCATGGCAACGCGCTGGCGCTGGCCGCCGGACAGCTGGCTTGGCTTGCGATCGAGAAGATGACCGATCTGGAGTATGTCGGACACCTCCTTGATCGCCTTGTCGCGCTCATCTTTCGGCACTTTGCGGATCTCCATGCCAAACGCAATGTTTCCGGCCACGGTCATGTTCGGATAGAGCGCGTAGGACTGGAAGACCATCGCGATGTCGCGTTGCGACGGAGGAAGATCTGCGACATTGCGGCCATTGATGGCGATCTCGCCAGAGGTAATGGGCTCAAGGCCCGCAATGGTGTTCAGAAGCGTGGACTTGCCACAGCCGGACGGGCCGACAAGCACCAGGAAGCCGCCTTCCTCGATTTCGATATTGATGTCCTTCAGGATCTCCAGCGCGCCATAGGACTTGCGCAGATGGGAAATTTTCAGGAATGACATGATCTTATCCTTTCACAGCACCGGACATCAGGCCGCGCACAAAGTAGCGACCGGAGACGATGTAGACGATCAGGGTTGGCAGGGCGGCGAGGATGGCGCCTGCAAAATGCACGTTGTATTCTTTCACGCCTGTGGAGGACGAGACGAGATTGTTGAGTGCCACTGTCATCGGCGTGGAACCCGCTCCGGAAAACGACGCACCGAACAGGAAATCATTCCAGATATTGGTGAATTGCCAGATCACCGAGACGACGATGATAGGCGCGGAAGACGGCAGCAGGAGGCGCCGGAAGATCTGGAAGAAGCTCGCACCGTCGATCTGAGCGGCGCGCACGAGTTCGGTCGGAAACGCTTCGTAATAATTGCGGAAATAGAGTGTGGTGAAGCCGAGTCCATAGATCACGTGAACAAGGATCAAGCCCCAGATTGAGCCTGCCAGGCCGAGCATTCCAAGAATGCGGGCCATCGGGATCAGGACGATCTGGAATGGAATGAAGCAGGACAGGAGCAGCATGCCAAAGAAGATGTTCGAACCGCGGAACTGCCACTTGGTCAGCACATAGCCGTTCAGCGCGCCGACAATCGTCGATATCGCGACGGCGGGGATGACCATCAGGATCGAGTTAATGAAATAGGGTTTCAGGCCGGTCGGCGAGACACCGATCTGGGCTGCCGACCAGGCCTGTCTCCAGGGTTCCGTCGTCCAGATCCCGGGCAGATTGAGCATCCCGCCCTGGCGGATCTCTTCCAGCGGCTTCAGTGAATTGACCACCATGATATAGAGCGGCAGGAGGTAATAGACCGCAAAGACGATCAGGGCCGTGTAGATCAGCGCTCTGGTGAGCAGACCGTGCGAAATTGCATTTTGGGGATTTTCCGCGCCGCTCATCAGCGTTTTCCTCCGCGAACTTCCGAATAGAGATAGGGGATGATGATCGAGAAGATCATGATCATCATGATGATCGCAGACGACGCGCCGATACCCATCTGGTTGCGGGTAAAGGTGTAGGAATACATGAAGGTCGCCGGGAGCTGGGTCGCCTGTCCCGGCCCGCCGCCCGTCAATGCGATGACAAGGTCATAGGCCTTGATCGCCAGGTGGGCGAGCACGACGAAGGCCGACAGGAAGACCGGGCGCATCAGTGGAATGATGATCCGACGGTAGATGGTGAATGTCGATGCGCCATCCATCTGGGCCGCCTTGATCATCTCGTTGTCGACGCCACGAAGGCCGGCGAGAAACATCGCCATGACAAAGCCTGACGATTGCCAGACGGCAGCAATGACGACGCAGTAGATCGCCATCGTGTTGTCCTTGATCCAGGTGAACGAAAAGCTCTCCCAGCCCCAGATATGCATGGTGTTCTGCAGCCCGATGCCCGGGTCGAGGAACCATTTCCACGCCGTGCCCGTGACGATGAAGGACAGCGCCATCGGATAGAGGTAGATCGGCCGCAAGAATCCCTCACCCCTGATTTTCTGGTCGAGCAAGATCGCCAGGAACAGGCCGAGTACCGAGCAAATCAGAATGTAGAGCGAAGCAAAGATCGCCAGGTTCGATATCGACCGCCACCAATGCGGCAAGGCCCAGAGCTTGGAATAATTGCTCAGGCCTACGAAATTGTAGGAGGGCAACATCTTGCTGTCAGTCAGCGACAGGAAGCCCGTATAGGCGATGAAGCCATAGACGAAAATTATAATGACAACGAAGCTCGGCGCCAGAACAAGCTTGGGCAAAATCTCCTGAAGTCTGTCACGACCTTGCATCGCTCTAACCACCCTTATTGTGTCCAACGGTGAAGCGACCTGTGCCTGATCCGCGCGATGCGGTTTTCAAGGTAGCCACGATCACGACGACGGCACAGTGGGCCGTCGCCATCGCTTCACTCGGGATTTCGGTATCGACAGCAACTGTGGGAGGACTTGCCCCCCCACAGAGTTTGCTTGCCCGTTTACTTCGCGGCCTCGACGGCCGAGACAAGTTCCTTGACGGCATCTTCGGACGAAAGCTCGCCATTGAACTGGCGGGTCACGACGTCGTAGATCGCGTTCTTCACTGAGGCCGGATTTGCATGGCCATGGGCCATGGAACCATAAAGCGAACCGGCAGTGTTTGCCTCGGCGAGGTCCTTGATGGCCTTCTTGCCGCAATCATCAAACGCTTCGTCAGACACGTCCGTGCGCGCAGGGGCAGAGCCCTTGACCACATTGAACGCCGACTGGAAAGCCGGGCTTTCGATGGCGGTTGCCATTTCAAGCTGCGACGGGATCTTGGCTTCCGCAACCTTGAACATGGCGAACTGGTCGGAATTGAAGGTCACCGATCCTTGTGTGCCCGGGAAGCGCATGCAGACGAAATCGGTGCCCGGCTTCTTGTTCGCCTTGATGAATTCGCCCTTGGCCCAATCGCCCATGAACTGCAGGCCGGCCTTGTTCTCGATGACCATGGCGGAGGCGAGGTTCCAGTCACGACCGGAGAAATTGTCGTCGACATAGGACCGCAGTTTCGTCATGCGGTCGAAGGCCTCCTTCATCTTATCGCCACTCAGTGCTGCCGGGTCGAGATCGATGAAAGCCTGCTTGTAGAAATCATTGCCGAGCGAGAGCACGACGGCATCGAAGATCGTCGCATCCTGCCAGGGCTGACCGCCATGGGCGACCGGGGTAATGCCCTGTTCCTTGAACTTGTCGAGCAGCGCGACCAGTTCATCCCAGTTTGCAGGCTCCTTGCCGCCGGCCTTGTCGAGCGCCGCCTTGTTAATCCAGACCCAGTTTGTCGAGTGAACGTTGACCGGCGCGGCAATCCAGTGTCCGTCATATTTCGAGAACTGCTGCAATGCCGTCGGGATGACCTTGTCCCAACCTTCCTTGGCCGCAATGTCGTCGAGATTTCCGAGTGCACCTTCCTTGGCCCAGTCGAGAATGTCGAAACCGAGCATCTGTACGGCGGTCGGCGCATTGCCGGCCGTTACACGGGCGCGCAGGACTGTCATCGCCTCGGTGCCGCCGCCGCCGGCAACCGGCATATCGGTCCAAGCGATCCCCTTACCTTCCAGATCCTTTTTCAGAACGTCGAGCGCCGCAGCCTCACCGCCCGATGTCCACCAGTGCAGAACCTCTACGCCTTCGGCCGCGCGGGCACCGCCGTGCGTCACTCCCAGTGCCAATGCCATTGCTGCCGTCGTCATCAAAAACTTGCGCATCGTATCCTCCCGTTTGCAAGTCAACATCGCGGGACAATTCCCCGCTTTCCCAAGCCAACCGTCGATAAGAACAGTCGGCAACTCCTCCCACGGCAATGTGCCGCCAACCAATTTAAAACGTTACAAATTGCGCAGAGTCAAGATCTCCAATTGGCCTCGAAATCACATCAGATCATGATTAACTTGCCGCAATGCAGCAAATTCGCGCTGAACAACTGACAAAGCGTGAAGAATTGGAAACGTTTTAAATTCTACGCAGGACGCATTGTCCGAGCACGGGTCTCGCGCTATCGTCACATCGAATTTCATCCGAAAAGCAGTACCCGCGTGCCGAAAGAAATAACCTCCCCGACCAGCAGGCAGCCGACGACCGGAAAAAGGTCCGGCAGGCCGACGCTTCGAACGATTGCCGAGCTTACCGGCCTGGCGGTCACCACCATTTCGCGGGCTCTTTCCGACGACCCGCTCATCAATCACGACACTCGCAAGCGGGTGCGTGAAGTGGCCCTCAGCGTGGGCTATTCGCCGGACAGGGCAGCGCAACGCCTGAAGACTGGCCGCACCAATGTCATCAGCGTCCTGCTCGATCCGCATGAGGAAATCCTCGGCTTTGGCACATCCCTGCTGTACGGACTCACGAAGGCCCTGCAAGGTACGGCCTATCATCTGATCGTCATGCCCAATTTCGTCGACACGTCGAATGTGGAGGCGGTCGACTACATCGTTCGCAACAATCTCGCCGACGGCCTGATATTCACCCGCACGGAACAGCTCGACACTCGTGTGCGCCTGCTGCTGGAAAACAACTTTCCCTTTGTCAGCCACGGCCGCACGGAGTTTTCCACGCCGCACCCCTATGTCGACTACGACAACTATGCCTTCGCCTACGAGGCAGCGCGCCGCCTGATCGCCAAGGGACGGCAAAAGCTGACGATCATCCTGCCTTCCCGCCGCCTGACCTTCAGCCAGCATATGCTGCATGGGTTCATGACCGTTGTCCGCGAGGCGGGCGTCGCCTATGAACTTCCTGACAACATCACGCTCGATTCCGCAGCCGGAGAGGTGCGCGACCACTTTCGCGCCCGGGCGCAGCAGCCGGACAGCCCGGATGGACTGATCTGTCCCGGTGAAGTCTCTGCCATGGCGGCGATCACCGGGCTCAACGAGTCCGGTTGGGCGCTTGGCAAGCACTATGACATGGTCGCGAAACAAACCTCGCGACTGTTGTCCGATATCCAGCCCGGCGTCGAGACCATCTACGAGGATCTTACGGCCGCCGGCGAACAACTCGGCCGACTTCTGATCCGTCGTATCGCCGACCCGCATGCGACGGACATGCAATTGCTGATGCCGCCGCAGATCGGCTTTGCCACTTCCGGCCATTGATCCGGCCGTTGCCCATCGATTTCGCGTAGATACTTTGGCCATTGCCAATCCTCCCAGAAACGCCTCAGGCGCGCGGCATCCACCAGTTGGTACGGCTGCCGATATGCATGTTCAGCGTCTTGGTCTCCGTATAGTCCTCGACGGCATGGCGACCGAGTTCCCGGCCGAGGCCTGACTGTTTGTAACCGCCGAAGGGAAGTTCCGAGGCACCGTCCATGAAGGTGTTCATCCAGACGGTCCCGGCACGCACATTGCGACCGACCGTTAGGCACGTGTCGAAATCCCGGCTCCAGACCCCGGCCGAAAGGCCGTAGTCGATGGAATTGGCAATTTTGATCGCCTCCGTCGTCGTCTCGAATGTCAGAACCGACAGCACCGGACCGAAGACCTCCTCACGGGCGACGGCCATGTCGGGTGTCACGCCCGACAGGATCGTCGGCGCCATGAACTGGCCCATGCCGAAGTCGAGCGTCTGGCCACCATGGGTGATTGCAGCACCGCTCTCTGTCGCGCCGCAGACATAACGCGAGATCTTCTCGAGATGCTGTGGCGTGATGATCGCACCGACCTGGGTGGTCGGATCAAGTGGGTCGCCAACGCGCACCTTCTTCGACAATTCTGCAATGCGCGCAACCACATCGCCGGCAATGCTCTTGTGCAGAATGAGCCTGGAACCGGCATTGCAGCACTCGCCGGCATTGAAGTAGGCACCGAAGACGGCCGCATCGACGAAAGCGTCAAGGTCACAATCCGGAAAGACGATCTGCGGGTTCTTGCCGCCGAGTTCCAGCGAGACCTTTTTCAGCGTCTCTGCTGCGTTTCGCATCGTCAGTTTGCCGACACCGGTCGAACCGGTGAATGACACCATGTCAACATCGGGATGCGCGGTGAGAACGGCGCCGACCTCCGGGCCGGTTCCCGTAACGATGTTGACGACACCTGGCGGCACCCCCGCTTCAAGCAGGATCTCGCCCAGCACGATGGTCGACCCAGAAGACAGTTCGGATGGTTTGACCACGGTGGTACAGCCGGCCGCCAGAGCGAAGGGGAGTTTCTGGCCGACGATCAGAAACGGAAAATTCCATGGCGTGATAATCGAGACGACCCCGATCGCCTCGCGCAGCACGACACCGAGAGTGCCATCTCCCAGCGTATTGTAGCTTTCGCCATGCAGGTCGCGGGCAAGGGCCGCAGCATAACGCCAAATGTCGACGGAACCGGCGATTTCACCGCGAACCTGGCTGATCGGCTTGCCGGCCTCGATCGCATCGAGATAGGCAAGTTCTTCGGCACGCACGGCGATAAGATCCGCGGCCTTCAGCAGGATGGCGGAACGCTCGGAAGCGGTCATGCGTGGCCATGGGCCCTCATCGAAAGCCTTGCGCGCAGCGGCGATGGCCCGTTCCGCATCTGCCTTGCTTCCCGCCTGGAAACGGCTGACGATGACGCCATGGCTTGGTGCCACGCGCTCGATTGGCGCATCCCCGCCCTCTACCCACTGACCATCAATCAGCATCTTGAAGTCGCGCGCGGTCGTGTCGCTCAGCGCTTTCGGGCGCACCAGGACTGTCATTACCATTCTCCCTTGAAATGTGGCGGGCGCTTTTCGCTGAATGCGGATACGCCTTCTTTGAGGTCGCCAGTCTTTGCCGCCAGAATAGATCCGAGCGCTTCTACTGCAGCGCCATTGTCTTCGCCGCTCGAAACAGCAATCATCAGCTT
>ERZ1034383.248-NODE-248-length-10482-cov-8.825549_pt1 | contig 10482 bp, 11 predicted proteins | sample MGYA00520613_ERZ1034383 | MGnify/ENA primary metagenome ERZ1034383 (study PRJEB33736, sample SAMEA104288467) | Azolla filiculoides | biome: Urban; feature: water surface; material: ditch water | place: Netherlands | collected 2014 ... | reverse complement strand
ATCCAATCGCTACTTGATGACTCGATGATATCTTTCTCTAACATGTCTTGTATTGCCTGATTGTTTCCATGATTATCTAACGGTGATCGTCGTCGGGGTGTTGTTTGAACTGGTGTTGAATCGGCTGTGGGAATAGAATGTTGCACCAGCAGGTTGACTTTGGCTGTCTTTGTAGGCTTGTCAAATAGGTCGGGAAATTGCCGGAGGATACTACGGATTGCGGCTAGTCGTACTTGTGGTGATTCTAAGTGAACTTGTGTGTGCAATATATGTGTGCTAAATTGTGGAGTGTTAAGTAGTGGAATCGTGGCTAATGGTTTTGTATTAGGTAAAACCAACCTAATGTTATTGGAAATAGTTGGTCTGGTAAGACGTAAAATGAATGAAGAAAGCTGTGTCGTGCAAGAGTGAATGTACAATGTGCGTGTCTAGTTGATTGGTATATCTTTTGCTTATCGCCAAAGATTACCTGGATTGGCGTTGTGGGTGAAGTAGGTAAATTCAATGACTCCACTAAATCTATACTAATTGAAGATGTGGTGCTTCCTGAATCTAAAAGGGCTTTTCATGTGATGTGTTATCTAGTTGTGTTATTGTGGAATAGACCATACATCCGGAAGAGGTTGCGGCTTGAATGTGCGGGAGCTGCTCTTCCGTCAACATCCCGCTTGGATGTTTCCATGTTCCATGGTGAGTGATGCAGCATCGGCCAATTGGATTTGTGCATTTTGGTGATGTCTAGAAGCTGCCAACTTCCTGCAATATTTTTTAACATGGCCGTACCCATTACAATAAAAACAACGGGCCTTACCATGGCTGTCTCGGTTTGGTAAACTCTTTTTTGTACTAAATTGTGCATTTTGGACATCTATATCCATTGGGCCAGTGGTCGGCTCAATTATTATTTTTTGAATGTTGTTATTTGTAGGTGGCATCGGTTGGGATAGGTCGATGTAGTCTAGTGCCTCAATTCGTTGTGCGATTTGCACTGCCATCTAAAATGTAGTTGGGCCTTGGTCTCTAACACAACGATATATGTCGTGGCGTAATCGTGGAAGCAAAAAATAGAGCTTCATGGTCTCCTTCATATTGGGGTCGACACGTAGTAACAACTGCTTCATTTTGACGACGAATTGTGCCCATGGTTCATGTGCTTGTTGACGTAGGTTGTTTAATTGTTGGAGGGCTATTTGTGTGACGTTGTTGTTTGCGAAGTGTTGTATGAGTTGCTCGCGTAAGTAGGTTCAATTTTGTTTGATTTCTTCGGGCTGTTGAATGAACCAGGTGGTGACAACATGCTCTAGCACCGTTCGCAATTCTAACGCCTTTCTTTCGTCGTACCATTCATGATAACTCGCCACGTTGTCGAAATGATCCAACCAAGCTAGAACAATTTTTGTAGGAAGGCCCGAGAAGGATCTTGGGCGGATTCTTGAATCTGTTTGTTTGTTGGTCGTTGCGCATGCAGACTGATTTGTAAGCCATGTCATAAGTGTTTGGTTCGTATGATTTACTTGCATCATCTTGTCGACATCGCCTGAAACATCTCCTCCATGGCAGGGTTAATCTGTACGTGTTCTATGAATTCAGGTTGCATGTTGACAGTGTTGTCCCCTTTGGTTGTTACATGGTGTATGATATCTTTGTGTTATGGATGGTAACCCGACGGTGATTATCGGATGCTAATGAGGAGAGTCAGTTGTCGGCTTGTTGTGCTCTGTTAAGAAGTCGGTTGGAGTACTCTACACCCTCCTTAGTCGACATGGCAAGTTCCCGTTATCTCCACCAATGTAACATACACAGACTAGGGTTCTTGGTGCTTCACATAACTAACTAGCCCTATTCTTGCTCCACTACACAACAATATGAGCAACTCAAGCTCCTTAGTGAAATGACTACATGAATAAATACGAGAGTTGTCAACAAACTTTGCATAAACATAACAAATCCATGATCGATGGACCAATACTTCACATCTCCATGACGCATTGTGTGACATTAGAACTGGACTTTTATTTATACCCATGGAAGGAATAAAGAAAATATATCCAAGTTATAGCCTTTGTGACATACCCTCAAAACGCAATATGAGTATCCCAAGTCTATAATAATTAGATAGGATGTTAATTGTATTGCACTTATATTAATTTAAAAAATAATGGCTTAAGAGACAAATAAAAACTATACCCTCAAAATGGCATATAATTATCTCAAGTATATGATCACTAAAAAGGAGGCAGGAGTGGAAGGATCAAGAGGCTAGTATGGTTTTTACGGCGATTTTTCCGGGTTTAAGGAAGGAGTGGAGGAATGTATTGCCTCGTATCGGGGCTTTGTTAGGTAAAGTCATTGCCACGCGTGATGGACAAGCTCATGGTTCAGATAGAATGGGAGGAGTACCAGCTGTCCGGTTGATCGCACCAAGATCCGTTCGTTTGCCGGCAACTATATCCTTACCTAATTTACTTCTAAATAAACCACCTGTTGTGCAAAAGGTGTATTATCAAGGACTACCTGATCAATGTTTTGTGTGTCGACAGTTTGGTCATTTAGGTCGAGATTGTCAGAAGCGACGTACGTACAATGAGGCTCAGACACCTAATCGACCAAATGTTAATTATGATGGATGGTCTACAATCTCTAACAAACATGTTTTTAAACCATCTAATACGATGGTTAACCCAATGTTATTACTCGAAGCTAATCCTTATCACGCTTTGCAGGAAGTGGAAAAAGATGCGGGGATTACTGCAATGGAGGTAGGGCTTGCCTTTCCAAATTTAACAAAGGAAGATCGCGTGGAACAAAATGCGCAAGACATACTATTGAAGGTACAAACTGTAGAATCTGTTTCTAAGGTAAATAATCAATGGAATAATGATAAACATATGCTTTTAGATAAACTAAAACAAGATGATAGGTCTCTACTTGTGAATAAGGGTGGGAAAATGGAAGTAGGCAAGGTAGACCTACCACATGTTGACATGGATTGTGGGAATATAATTGCTTTTACTACAGCCACTACGTTTTCCGATAGGGTTTCTATAGTGGATAAGCATGTGCCAGTACGAGCACATAAATTGACTGGGAAAGACATTTGGTCAAATAGGAGACAATTACGTGCTTCGGAGGATGGGCGGAAGGGTAGAGATGTTGCACTTACTGAAAAGAGAGCAGGAGGGAAAAACATAAATGATGGATAGTTTAAATATTATTTCATGGAATGTACGGGGCTTAGGAGGTAGACATTGCTATAAGGTAAGGAGTGTTTTCCGCCGTCAGCTAAGGAAATCTTTGATAGGTAGGATTGATGTTCTTCTTATTCAAGAGCATCATTTAAATGAACAAAGGATCCAAAAATATGGAAACTTGTTGACAGGCCAATGGAGACAGTTCTGGGTGCCTGCAATTGGTGATAATAGTTTGAAAGCGGGACTGTGCATTGCAATAAATGATATTTGGTGGCCTTCGTTCTTACATTATGGCATCTTGACGTGTGGTAGAGGTCATTATGTAATTTTTCAACTAGGAGTGAAGAAGTGGGGTTTGCTAAATATCTATGCTCCGAATCATGCAAGAGATAGAACAATATTATGGAAGAATATAATGTCACAACTACCGACTATTGACCATTGGGCAATTGCGGGTGATTTTAATATGTTGGAGGATTTGAGTGATAGGTTAGGAGGCACATCACAAACGTTGGCCGGCACAGAATTATATGAATGGGAACGTTTGATTTTTTCTCTGGATTTAGTGGATTTGTGGCATGTACCTTCTTTTGTAAGGATACAAGACTCGTTAGCCTATTCAAGGTCAAATAGAAGAGATTCACATACCAATTTATCTAGGTTAGATAGATTTTATGCTGATAAATTTTTATGGGACAAAGGAGGTTCCATTGGAATCATACCTTCATTCTCTTTTTCTGATCATGCACCGTTGCGTTTAGTTATAGTATTGCAGGAACATCACAAAACTTCTAGATTTAGAATCCCAAATCATGTGTTTCTTAGTCAAGAGTTTGTTCCTATTGTACATAATATTTGGAATAAATATGACTATTCTTATGATTGTGCACTATCAAGTGTTCAGAAGGCTCTTGGTGAAATACAACAATTTTTCCAATTTAAGTCCAAGCAAATATTCTATGCGTCTTTTACTAAAATAGGAAGACTTCGTAGGGGGTTAAGGTCCTTGCAACATCTGCAAGAAAAAAGACCATATTCAAACTATATAAGTTCCCGAGTGATACAGCTTGGGAATCAGATATTAGAATTAGAAAAGATTTCCGCTGATTTTCATTATCATAATATATCATCTACATGGGCAGAATCGGGAGATAAAGTCAATAAAATGTTCTTTGCAATGCATAATCATTATAAGTCGAATGTTAGGATTTCTCGGTTAAAATGCCCTGATGGTTCTTATACCACTGATCCTAATCAGATGCGTCAAATTGCCTCTGATTATTATGAGACTTTATTTAAAGCTAGATCCTTCGCTGGGGATGATTTAGTTAAAAGGGACACCATATGGTCAAGGATTCGCAAGAGGGTGTCGGTACAACTTTCAGAATGTCTTTTGCAGCCTTTAAGTTCACAAGAGATTCTTAAAGCAGTAAAAACCCTTGCAAAGGATGTTTGCCCAGGATTGGATGGGATGGGAGTCCAATGGTATATACAATATTGGGATTTGATAGGTGGTGGCCTTACGAAAGCTTATCAACAGATCTTAGACTTAGGAAATATGCCACTAGAATGGAATGAGGGATTAATCTATATGATTCCTAAAACAAATGGACAGGTAGATGAACTTAATCATTGGAGACCAATTACTCTGTTGAATGTTATTTATAAGATATTAGCAAAAACGATAGCTAGAAGGTTACAATCTTATCTACCGGAGCTAATTCATGATTCCCAAACCGCTTTTATGAAAGAGCGAAGTATTTTTGACAATATTATTCTTTTTTGGGAAATGGTGGCAATTGCTGAATTACGTAAGCAAGATCTAGCAGTGTTATTTCTTGATTTTGAAAAAGCTTATGATAGAGTAGATTGGGATTTTATGGAGGGAACACTACTTAGGATGGGTTTTCCCACCACATGGATACGAGGAGTGTCAGCATTATATCGTCATGCACATAGCTCTCTTTTATTTGCGGGGGATATTGGTAGGCGGTTTTCTATTTCAAGATCCGTGCGACAGGGATGTCCACTTGCTCCTTTTCTGTTTCTATTAGTATCTGAGGCGTTTTCCGTACATCTAAATTCTGAAGATGTAAACATAAAAGCTTTAGCACTATCTGTGGAAAACGCTGGTGTGGATAGTGAGTTTGCTGATGATACAGCTCTATACGTTGCTGCCTCACAAAGTAATTTATTACAGGTACAAAAGTCTGTGGATGATTTCTCACAAGCATCCGGAGCATTGATAAATTGGGATAAATCATCAGGTTTTTGGATTGCTTCGGGAGATCCGCCAGTTAATATACCTACATCAGGTTTTACATGGATACCACATGGTCAATCCATTAGATATTTAGGTTGTAGAGTGGGTTTGGGTTTAAATGCAGAGGATATGATTGCACCATTATTGTTAAGATTAAGGAACAAGTTAATATATTGGAACAAGGAGAAGCTATCCTTAGCAGGGCGTGTAGTTGTAGCCAATTCAGTGCTCTTGTCTTCGATTTGGTATATAGCATCTACCTGGCTGTTTTCTAGGTCAATAATGCTTAAAGTTCAACGCCTTATACGAAATTTCATATGGGGGAACACTACTGGAGACAATTCTGTAGCAAAGGTAGCTTGGTCGGTTCTAATACAATCTAAAAAGAAAGGAGGTCTAGGTTTGATTGACCCTTTTATGCAAAGTAAAGCATTAATTACTAAACATGTCGTTAGGAGTTTATTGCCAGGTGATGAGTTATGGAAAAAGTTATGGATTCAGCACTTACATAAGGTCAAGCCCTCGGTAGGAGGGCAATGGCACGATAGTCTTAGGTGGTTTTTTAATGCAGATTTTCAATTACCTAAGTCCAATGCTGGATCATTACGTTTCTTTAGTGGAATCTTTCGGGCATGGGAAACTCTGCGGCAAGCACTTGTTTTCTTGCCACCGAAAAATTATCATCAATTCATGCGCCAACCTTTGATATGGAATCCTTTATTTACGGACGAAGCGGCATGTGTTTTGGGTCTACGACCGAGGTTATCTTGGGCGGCAATGGACAGTGGGCCAGCCCGTACTGTTGCGGATTGGATAAAGTTTGTACAAACTTCAGCACACGACCAAAACAATACATTGTCTAATTTAAGAGGGGCAAGGATAATGTTCTCTCAATTGTCCATGGCATATCAGGTCACACTACCAACGTTGCAGTTTGATTATGTTCAAAGTTGGTACGGTATGTTTTCAACTTTTAATATACTAATAGGAGCTCGTTTATATCATCAAAATGGCAATTTTTATTGTTACGAGGTTTTGGACAATGGTAGATTAATATTAGTGGCGGAGGAGTCTTCTATTATGTCCAACGCAAAGCAGTTGCCAGTGAGAGTAATTGCTAGATTAGATAAAAAAATATTTGTTGATCCTAATCCGTTAATTGCTAACTATGCATCTCATATTTGGGTTTTACACTCTAGGCCACTTGTCGATCTGCAGTGGGACCCATCAGATTATGGTTGGAAAGTGTCCATGTCTGATGCAACGAATAAGATCCTTCCATTCTTCTCATATTCGGTAGCATTGGGTAGAAACTTTATGTTGAATCAGACCGAGTCGATCCCAGCGGGAAAAAGGTATTGGGAGGAAGGTAATGTATCCTCATCTCATATGAGGATGTTTTGGAAAAGGTTTTGGGTAACTAAATGTATGAACAAGATACTGCATTTTCGATGGTTGATGATTCATTATGCATTGCCAGTAGGTGAATTGTTGAGGGGTCCTGTGAATGATCGGTCATGTGTTATGTGTGGGTTTGCATCTGAGTCATTGCATCATGTATTTTGGGAATGTGTGTCCGCTAAAAGGTTTTGGTTTCGAATTCTTAGACTTTTAGGTCGTAAGTATAACTCAGCTATCTTCACGTGGGGTGCAGTCTTTTGGGGAATGTTGGATCAACAAATGGCCTTTTATCATTATCAACATTCTTCTTTGTCTTTACAGGTGAGAAGCTTTCAAGTAATCCAAGTATATGCTAACTCAAGTTCCTTGCAGGGGATCAAGTTCTTTTCGCGGAGTTATGTGTGGCAAATTGTTTCCTCCTTGGGTTTATGGGTTCTTTGGAAAGCTAGGTGTTCCAAGTTATACAAGGATGAAAATACTCATGTTGTAGATCAAGTTAAGTCTTTTTGGGATTTATTGGTTCATACGGTTAAAGGTGATTATGACAGTTGTAAGGGATCAGGAAACACAACTAGTCGGAAAAGAAGGAGAATTCGAAGAGTTTGGTCATCTATTCCTATTATGTTGGATGCAGAGACTAATGTTAAATGGAATTACATACCGCCTCGTTGGTTGTTCCCGCCACCAGCACCATCCTTAGAGCATACAACATGACTCAACATGGTAGAGGTGATTGGGGTACATGGTAAGAGTTTTTTCGCGGTAATCTCCGATATGTTTGGTGCGGATAATGAAGCAGAAGCTTTACCTTACAGAGGGATGATGATCTTCATCCCTTAGATAGGATGAATGATAAGGTTGTTTTATAAGGACAAGAGTGTATGCATTCATTTTTGTTTAGGTAGGTTTAAGATATTGGGGATACACGATATCAGCGAGATGATTGATGGGGAATTTTGTGAACCTTGGTAAGAGGCTAATACGTGAGATGGCTGATGTGGAATGAATGTGATAAGGATGAGTGTAGATGGTGGGGGGTCGTAGCCAACTATCTCGAGTAGGGGCGGAAATTTTTACACTAATTTTTTGTTTATAATACAGGATTTTTCGTGAACATTGCGAGATGCTAATCGGCAAGAGGGCTGATGTGGACTAAAGGAAGAATTTCTTGTTTTCTGATAAGGATGAGGGAAGATGATGGGGGGGTCGAAGCCGTCTATCATGACTGAGGAAACTTTTAGATTAATTGTTGTGTTATTGATACAGGTTATTTTTCGTGGACATTGGCATGACGCTAATCGGCCAGACGGTTGATGTGTGGATTGAATGAAGAAATTCTTCTGTGGTTAAGGATGAGTGAAGATGGTGGGGAGGTAGAAGCCAACTATACCGAGTGGGTGAGGAAATGTTTAGACTAAGTTTTGGTTTGATTAATACAGGATATGCGTGGACATTGGCACCAGGTTAATCGGAGAGATGGCTGATGTCGACTGGACGAAGAAATTTTATGTGTTAAGGATGAGTGAAGATGGTGGGGAGGGTCGAAGCCAATTATTTGGAGTGGGTGAGGAAACGTTTAAACTAACTTTTTGTGATTATACAGAATATGCGTGGACATTGGAACCATGTTAATCGGTGAGATGGATGATGGCGACTAAATGAAGAAATATTGTGTTGTGTTAAGGATGAGTGAAGATGGTGGGGAGGGTCGAAGCCAATTATTAAGAGTGGGTGAGGAAATTTTTGGAATCATTTTGTTCTTAACACAGATTTTTGGGCAACACGTTAATCGGTGAGATGACTGATGTGGATTACATGAAGAATTTGCTGTGACGAGGATGAGTGAAGATGGTGGGGGAGTCGAAGCCGTCTATCATGGGTGGGTAGAAGATTATGGTCTAACCAGCGTATGGCTGTTGGGAGTCGGTGGTGAAGAGTACCATGCTTACTTCAAGCGGCATGTGTTTCATGGACTGTTGTGGTGTTGTGTCTTCAACTGCAACAGCTGAAGAAGGCCTTGATATATGCAGGCTGAAGAGAAATCAAGTCCTTTTGACAATGTTTAAGCCGATGCTTACAGCTACAACAGGTTGGACAGGGTATGAATCATGCATTGGAAAAAGGCAGACAAAGGTAATAAAGATTGACAAGATGGGTGGGCTGAAGAGAAAACTGGTTTTCTTGCCAATGTTTTACAGTTTATGAGCTTTGGAAAGTTGTATGGGATGCTTCATAAGACACCCCTCTAAAGTAACTTCGGATGTACACAGATTTTGCATAGTTATACTTGGTCTAAATTACTGTTTAGACTTGTTTTATTGCCAGAGATAGAAGAAGACTACAACCAAGAAGTAGCAGTCTTCCAAGAAGTAGCGAATTACCTCAGCGGGAGTGGTAAAAAAGGACACAGTCACTTGGGAAAGTTAAAGGCCAAGGAACGGCCACATTCTGTATGAGTTGGAGTCACTTGAATTTGTTTGTTGGGTCTGTTTTGTTTTATGACATTACTATATACTTTTTGTATATTGCGTTTGGCTTTTTCTTAATACCAATGGAGCATAATTTTATGGAAAGAAAAAAAAAAAAACTTATTTTTAACTACTATTATGTTCAATGTGGGCCCTTGGGGTTAAAATTCAGACTATTTACATATATAGCCCTCCCCAAAAGACCTTTTTTGGCTATAAAAAAAATCTCTACATAATTATGTTTTTGTCCTTCAAGAAACAAGCCTATATGTATGTAGTTTCAACTTTCCACATCATGAACACCATGGTTAGTGAGAATGAATGCATAAATAGTGAGATTGGGTGCATGATTAGATACATAATTAGATGCATAACTAGTGAGATTAGTAATGAATGCATAGTTTTAGTGAGCAATATAAAAGAATGACTAGGGAGAATGAATGGGCATGACTAATTCTTGATTCACCCACAAGTTGCATCCAAAACTAGTGGAGACTAATTGCAGAGTAATCTTGGGCAGAATCCCTAATTATTTTGCCCTTCAATTAGCTATGATGGAGCATGCTTTGCTAGCCGACAATTCCATGATGAATCCGGGTGCAACAATGACTCCTAATACATTAAACATAATGAAATCTAGTCATGAGCACGATGATGATAAATATGAGGGACATTTGATTCCATCACCAAGAACTCGGATTCCATCTAGAGATCCGATCCCAGATTCCAAGTACGAATCCAACAACTCATTAGTGTAAGTGAAGATGATTGGTCAAATGTAGATCATTGAGAGTGTGATTTTGTGGTACAAACTTTGTGGGTCAATGGGGCTTTGTTATATTCCTTGTAGGAAAAATGTCCGTGGACGAGGAGTCAAGCACACACGAAGGCATGGGACTCTACGAGACTCACCCCTAGATGTACGGGTCGCATTTGTCACTAGGACTGAAGTTGAACACCTCGACGATGGCTTCTGATGGCGTAAATATGGGCAAAAGGCTGTCAAGCATAGCCCGTATCCGAGGTACACATACATACACACATATATATGCACATTTTAGTATTTACACCGGAAGTTAGTATTTAAATCACTCGGTTTGGCATGGATTGGAAAAAAAGCTCGGATTAGTAGTGTCGAGAGAGCCTTTTCGTAATTATC
>ERZ1034383.239-NODE-239-length-11105-cov-213.410407_pt1 | contig 11105 bp, 10 predicted proteins | sample MGYA00520613_ERZ1034383 | MGnify/ENA primary metagenome ERZ1034383 (study PRJEB33736, sample SAMEA104288467) | Azolla filiculoides | biome: Urban; feature: water surface; material: ditch water | place: Netherlands | collected 2014 ... | reverse complement strand
AAGCAGACTAGTTGGGACGATTGCTTTTCATACAAACAAATCTTTTTTATTTTTGTCTAGAGGCTAAAATAAAGTATTGCGTGCGATACTGATAATGGGATCTATAAATATACCCGATAGGATTGAAGCTGATGCACAAACAAACATAGCTGTTTCAGCAGAACTCTGAGATATCCAGATTGACAAAAGTGATGAATTTTTTAAATTGATTGTAGACGTGTCGTTTTCCTCAATTCTACCAATGAACATCAATTTTATTACTTTTAAATAATAATAAATAGAAATGACGCTTGTGATGAGTGCTACCCAAACTAATGGGTACAAACTAGCTTTCCATCCGTGCCAGAAAATATAAAGTTTACCAAAAAAACCAGATAGTGGGGGAATACCTCCGAGGGATGGTAAACGGAAAACCGAAGAGAGTGTTAGAACAGGATCCTTCGTATATGATGCTGTATAATCTCGAATATTATCAGTTCCAGTTCGCAAACTAAATAGAGTAACACAAGCAAAAGTTCCGAGATTAGTGAGTATATAAATAAGGATATAGGTTATCGTACTTGCATAACCATTTTGAGGGTCTGCAGCAATTATTCCAATCAAGATATAGCCAATTTGACTTATAGAAGAGTATGCTAGCATACGTTTCATGCTTGTTTGAGTAACGGCAATTAAATTTCCTAAAATCATGCTAAGAGTAGCTAGTATTCCCAAAGCGATATGCCATTCATTGGAAAAAGGCGAGAAAATGATACTGAGAAGTCGTGTAGATAAAGCCAACGCCGCCACTTTGGAAGTCACAGAAAAAGAAGCAACAACTGGTGTGGGAGAGTCAGAGTCGAAAAGAAGATTTTCGATCTTTCCGCTCATTCAGAACCGTGCATGAAATTCTAATTTCGCACGGCTCCTGGTTCCTAAAAGAAAAGACTTTCAATTGACCAATTGACTTTAGCAACGCTCCTAGAACCTCCCTCGCGTATGTCTAAAAAAAGTCCTTTTTTTCTTTAATGAACGAAGGCTCTTCATTCAGCAGAGAAACTTACCCTTTAACTTCTCGAGGAATCCTTCATCATTTTTAAAAATCCACAAGTAATTCCTTTTTCTATTTTGTCTCCCCTATTCCTACCTATCTGTGACAGAATCTACACTCCCGCAATATGGATGGAATAGAAATACGTTGATAGAAACTATTACAACATAGTAGATATTTTTTATGAGTTTTTTCGTTCCTAACAGGCATTTTTTCTATATCTTGGGGTGATTTCTTTGGTTGAATGGATCTGTCAAAAGCTTCTGAAGGAATGAAACAATCTTTTTTACACAAATATCACAACCAAAAAAAATTTGTAATTGAAGCAACTACGCTGGCAATTGACAAAAATTCTCATACTTTGTTAGACCTACCCCTAAAAAAGAAAACTTTTTAAATAGGTTGATATAAAATTTGAATTTGCATGAATATATAAATATTAAGAAAAAGATCTCTCTATCCATTTCCCTGTTTTACTCGTACAAAATCAGCCGGACAAACGAAATTCCGGTAGATTGTCACGGAATGCACGGCAAGGGCTAGTTAACAATACAAATAAAGGTTCGGAAAGGTTGTTATGTCTTCCGGATACCCGTTAGATATAGCAAATAACGGTTCAATCTATTTTGGATTATGCCTATAAAGACTGAACCTTTTTTTCCAGCGAATCACACTCCTTCATATACATCGGGAGTCCATTGATGAAATGGAACGAGAGAGAGCTTAAAAGCCATCCCCGCCACGACTAACGCAAGGGATATATGGATTGCCAGAGGATCGAGCATCCGGTTTAGTAAGAGCCCATCAACTATTTTATTGAACTGAATCTCTCCGCCAGAGAGTCCGTACGATAAGGAAAACCCATACATTAACAAAGATGGACTTACCCCACCCATCGATAGAAATTTCATAGTCGCTTCGTTCGATCTGACATCTCTTTTGGCGTATCCTGATAAAAGATAAGAGGATGGACCCAAACACTCCGAAGCTACATAAACTGTTACTAGATCATTGGCACTACGCAGAAGCATTCCTCCCGAACCTGCAGTTGATACAAATAATGAAAATTCTGCCATAGCAGTTTTTGTACATCGCACATAATCAACGGATAATGGAATTGATAATAGTGAGCGAATCAAGAGAAATAATCTGGATATATTACTAAAAGTGCTAACTTGAATACTATCAGGAAAAACCGGAAAAGACTTTACATCCCACTGGTACAAAAGAAGAGTCATGCTTATTACCAGAGATAGTAATGAGATTCTATAAAGCAAAATTTTGTCTCTTCCTTTATCCAATAAATCAGTGGCAATAATCACGATTAAACCGAGAATCAATATAGATTCCGGAAGAATTGGCAAATCAACGAATGAAAGGGAAAAATAATTTTTATTCGTAATGAAAATCAAGGTAATATAAGGAATTTTATATTATTATGTTATGCGCAATTGATTGAAGGGTCAACCAAATCAATTATCTAGGTATTTTTGCGTCTATGTAAACTGCAAGACAAAAACAATTAGATTTTTTTATGAATCCATTCAAGATCAACTTTCTACTAATGCTAAGAAGAGAGATAATTCCGATTGTATCAATAGAGAGGGGAGCTAATTTTGTATTTCCGATGTTGCTAGTGTCGATACGGCGGGTCGAATGACGTTCATACACCAAGATCTTGGAGCATTTGATAGATTAGACGTCATCTCATTATACTTAACACTATTATCTAAAAAAGTTTCCGAATCGAATCTGCGTTGCAACGAGCGGGTTGTACTTTTATGCTTACAGGCCAAAGTTTTATCGCATGATAATCGCAAAATATATCTCGATCTACGCGATCCATCTCGATTTGTAGAACCACCATAAAAAACAGAGAGGATCCTCCAAATGTGTCCAAATCTCTTCAAAATATCGTCATCTGGAAGCGTAACCCAAGCCGATTTACTAATCGGATGTCCGGCACTGTCGCAGGAATTCTTTCTTGCCATAAGCTTAACCATAAGCGTAATCGGGAGTTCTGTAAAAACTTGATTGGTCACAAAAAGGCTGAAGTAGGGTTCTCCTCCTGCATTGCTGACGCGAACTCTCCTTACTATTGACCGAAAACCTAGGTTATAACCCAAGAATAAAAATGAATCTTTGGATAGCCTTTCAAAAAAAACTCGATTGTATTTGACACAAGAATCAGAATAAGATTCCAGGAGTATCGAAAGAAAATAGATCCATTTTCTTGCAAAGTATTTAGTCCCCCCAATAGCCAAGATACTATGATTTCTATACCTTCCATAATGAAAAAAAAATCGACTCAGGCAAAAACGCATGTTTGCCCCATATGATCGGTATTCATACCAACTAGTTCGCCCCCCTTTCCGAGTAATGCTATTCCAATCGATAGATCTAAAAGGTCTCGATTGTGATCCATGGACCTGGTTTTTTAAGAACAATATTGTGGAATCAATCTCGGAGATGTAGAAATTCCAAGGTACACTGGCAATATTTTTTCTTCCCTTGTTTCTTGAAAGATAAACAGAGTTAACAGATATTTTTTTATATTTATGTAAAGCCAATCTCAAAAGATGTAGAAATGGAGCATCCTGTATACTTCTCCGAAACAATCGAATCAAACTTTCTGAATGAACTTTTTGTGGTATTCTGATACTTATAATATTGTTGGATTTTGGCAATCTATCTTCTAGAAATAGAAATATTGAATGAATCGATCGGGAAGGTTTCCAATCAACAATAAGCTTCTTCATAGTCGGAGGCGCTGTACAAGACGATAAATAAATCTCTAAAACAAAGCATATCATTTCTGATAGGACATGGAAGTATGGTCCGAAGCCCCAGCTACGAGATGGATTTGAATCAGATTCTGAATAAACAATCTCGTAATAATTCTGATGACGCATTCTATCAATCATACGTTTCGATGATATAATACTACATGCTTGAAGTACTTTACCAATCTTTGGTGCGCACGAAGCGTATTTGCAAGCAACCAAATAACAATCTTCTTTGAAGGAAAATGAATACAAAAAACATTCTTTGTTGAAATTGATCCGCTGACTCATCAAAAAGTCCCTAGAATTAGAAAAAGGCCCAAGACCGCTCTTCATTGTGGTAGTCTCCCAAACTAAAAAAAAAAACAACGGAATAAAAAACGAATCAATATACTAGCAAATCTCCCTCCACACTTTGCGTTATAGATTGATACACATAGACTTTTTTCTATTTTTTTTTTTATGACAATTACCGCCAAGCATTCTGTTGCATCCCAACGGCACGATCGATTTTGTGGTTTGTATAGAGGAGAAGATAAGGGGTAGGGGCGAAATATCGCTCCAGAAACAAGCGACCAAATGAACCAGATAGTGATATCTGTTCATTGGTTCACCTATGTATGTCCAGGAGCGAACACTATTTCAAATGCACTACATTGAACATTTCGAAAGAAACCTTCGAAGCGAAGCACTCATTCCTGGGGAAGGTTAGATGGGATGGCCCAGAGCCAGCCATCCATAGTCCCAAGCAAGCTTCGCGTATAAAGCTAATTTTCCAAAAACTATTCTTCAAAATTTTTAGTTATTCTCTTTTTTTCGTTGCTTATCGAAGAGGTCCATGACACCAACCATTCCAATTTTGAGTAAAGACCACGATCTTTTTCTAGAGATACTACTACTTTGTGGAGGGATAATAAAAACGGCGTATAGGTAAAGTGAAAGTAGTAGGAAAGGATGATACAGAAACATCTGAAAAGAAATATAGGCTGGACTCATTATATTCTCCCAAAAATATTTATATATTAAATCATTTTTTAAGCAATTTAAATCAAAATACTTTTGCCCGTTTCGATAGATCACGAACAGTTTCTGTTGTTTGGGCCCCTACCTCCAGCAAAGATGTGATTGCAGGAACGTTTAACTGGGTTTGTCCTTTTCTGGGATCATGAAATCCAACCTCCTTGATGGCCTTTCCTTCTCGGCGGGACCGAGTATCAATAGCTATTATTCGGTAAGTTATTTATTGGGATAGGTTTTTTTAGGGACCCCCCCGCCAAACCGCATGTGAGATTTTCATCTCATACGGCTTAAACCGCAATTATGAAGAAATAGCTAAAGAACTATACTTCGTTTTTAAAATTCCATCGAATAACGGATGGACTACTCTTAACTCATATACGTGCAATACATAAAATTTTCCACCTCCTGAGTCATCTTCTTACTAATAATCGACTGATGTTGAGATAGCGAACGGAAATGACAGAACTCCTCTCCCACTCCCTCCGTTAACGAACTCAGTGACGTATCATATCAAGCATCGTCTCGTTCGTAGATCGAATTAAAGAATCCTTAGGTTCGAGCTGACTTCAAGGTTTTTTGTATACAGGATTAGTAGCAACAAGACCCATCCCGAAAGACCTACTTTAATGAATTATGTTGAGGCAACTAAACAATTAGGTACCTGAAAACATCAAAGACGTTTCGAGTGCAGATTCACTCCGAATTCAACAAGCAAACGATTTTGCCCGAATAGAATCAAATCAATCCGAATGAATTTCGGTTTCGAATGATTACCTAGTAGTAACAACTTCTCAAAAATCATGAAGTTTAGCAACTCTGAGTATAACCATAGAAACTATTACTCTTCAAAAAAAGTGAATAATTTAAGGTAGGTGTAGTAGAATTCTTCAAGCTTCATTAGATAAGGGCTTTTTTACTAATGTTGAAGCAAGAGCATCTCGCCAGATGGCGGCTGACTATTTTAACTTAGCAAAAACGATCTAGATATTCGAGCCACACGTTGCTTTCTACCGTGTCGCTTCAAGCGAATTTTTATCATGATATACCAAAATAAAGGAATTATCTTATTATTAGATACTTGCTGACATGACGGTCCCAAGCAGACTACGCTATCTGCTTAATCCTTTTGTGAAACAATTTTAAATGATCTGAATTGTTTTTTTTGCATATTAGTAAAAAAAAAGGATCGAATCAAGAATTTAGTTTTTCTTTGGCTGCATACATAACATCGACTGTTATTTCTGCAATGCCTTTTTGTTTCGCAGAGATTTCAGTATTTCTCTTGATTTTACCCCTTACAAAACCTGGGATCCTGTTTAACTCTAATTCGGCTTCGGGAGTCCAGTTGAGATCTCTATCTGTGGATAACGACTTGGTGCTTACCTCTTTCGTATCATGACCACCAAAAACATCTAACAAATGATCTTCCATGCCCAGATTAAACGAGTTATAGACTAGATCAGCTATTTGATTGGTTCCTTCATAACCTAGAAAGGGTCGATGTCCCAGGGGAAAATTCTGAATATGGACCGGCGAGGAAATGACCCCACACGGAATATCAATACGTTTACCGATGTGGCGTTCCATTTGGGTTCCAAATATGGCGGAGGGTTCCATACGAGCTATTGTATCTCCAACCTCAGTGTGGTCCTCTGTAATTAATACCTCGTCACGTAGGCCCTGAACCTGCTCATTAAACCACTCCATGTCATGCTTGCAATACGTACCTGAACACCTAACACGAATTCCCATTTCTCTAACGAGTATTTTAGTAATCGAAGCTGCGTGAGTAGCATCACCGAATACTACCACCTCTTTTCCAGCCAAGTTTTGGCAATCGATAGACTTAGAAAACCAAGCTGCTTGAGAAACAAAATTTGTTTGATCTTTAATATATGAGAGATATTTAGCTTTTTTTTCTGGTAAGACGGAAGCCCATGCATTCACGAGTTTCTCCATCTGTCTAATGAATTCGGCTGTATCTAAAATGCCCATGGGAGTTACGGACACAAAGGGCATCCCATATTCTCTTTCCAGAAAAAAAGCTGTCATTAAACCAACCTCGCGGTAGGGAACTACATTGAACCAAGCCCTCGGTAAATCCTTTAAAAAGTTTAGAGATCCCCCTTCTGGAATTATTTGATTGACGAGAATTCCCAAATCTCGGAATGAACGTTTCAATTCACGACAATCATGCTGATTGTGAAAACCCGATGTAAAAATTCCAATAATATTAGCCGAAGGTTTATTCGTTACGGATCGATCTAGTGTGCCTCGTTTACAAGCCCTATCCAAATAATATCGAACTATCTGTTCCGAGGTTCTATCTGCTGCTTGGAGTTCATTTACTCAATAGTGATTGACATCCGCGGGAATTACATCAGACTCGGAAGAAAGGGAGGCTCGATCTGCAAAATTCTGCAAGTCTTCCTGTAAAGTACTAGAGGTGCATGTAGGTGTCAAAACAATTGAATCGGGGCGTTATTCCTCATCCTTTCGGGTTATATTATTTATAACTTTCTCCTGGGATCCGCGTGCCAAAACATGTCGATCCACCACACTAGCTGTTACTGGGGTAAAATCTCTTTCCCTTTCCAACATGGAACGCATAACATTAAAATGGTCATCTCCCAAAGGGGCATGCATTATAGCATGTACGTTCTTGAAGGAACTGGCCACTCGTAGGGTACCGATGTGGGCAGGTCCAGCATACATCCAATAAGCTAATTTCATAAATTGATTTTTTTTTTTATTCCGCATCATCAAGGGATCTATTGCTATATGCAATATATCATCATAATATAAACTGTAGGATCCACCGAGAGGAATAAAAGGATGAATATCAGATAAACGATCCTAAACGAAAAAAACAAATATTGTTTGTGACTCTTTTGTGTGAGAAAACGCAACAAGGTTTTGCCATCGAGCGGGATCTGGGACGGAAGGATTCGAACCTCCGAATGACGGGATCAAAACCCGCTGCCTTACCACTTGGCCACGCCCCACGGATGATCAGTACAATGACTATCCCATACTTTGATTCTTCTGTCAACCTTTCTTTCTCCTTCGTTGGTTGTTTATGCGGAGAGGGCAGAGACGGAAAAAAACTATTTCAACATTTTATGGATTCGACAGATGAAAAACCCAAAGAAAAGAAGAATTCTCCTCTCTTTTGTTTGGTAAACAAAAGAAACCTATTTCTTTTCACCAGTTCGAATGGAAGAATATATAATAGTATAGAACTGATGGGTGAGTTGATCAACACGCATCACTGTCTTAGAAGAAAACTAGTCGTTATTGGAGAATAGAAATGATGGTTTTGTGTAACATCTGTCTGGAGAATCTTCCTCACATCACTGATACTTTTTATGCCAAATTACCCGAAGCTTATGCCATCTTCGATCCAATCGTCGATGTAATGCCAGTTATACCAGTATTCTTTCTCCTCTTAGCTTTCGTGTGGCAGGCTGCCGTTAGTTTCCGCTAATAGAATAGAATGTTCTCTAATTCGGTCCGATGGATTCGACCCTACGTGCGCCGAAGAAGAGCTTGATTAAACAGAATAGATAACAAAAACTTTTCTCGTTTGTCATTCGGACCGAAAAAAGTAGGTTGAAAAAGTCAGTCCTTTTGGTAACATGTTTGAATTATAACGTATATCGCACATAGACTGGGGGCGCGAGTTATTACAAACTCACTCCCGCACTGACGAGAGATAAATAGACGGAATGATTTAATCTCTCGGTTTGGAAGAAATGAAGATGCATCATTAACTAACTCGAGTTTGTTTTTCAATTTCCGTCAGTTTGAGAAGCAAAAAAAGCAAAGGATTACTTTTTTATTTGTATAGTCTTAGAAAACCGCTAGGGCTTTCGTAGCCTAGCCTGGGAGATATATAGTCCCTCATATCCATTTCATGGATTCAAAGGGGCAAACATCCATCCATATCTAGATAGATATATCTAGATAGATACCTGATTCAAACAGAAATGTTCCATTCTGTCTCATCCCTAGTCGCAACCATGGAGATTAGATCATGCTCACCCTAAAGCTATTCGTCTATACAGTAGTTATCTTTTTTGTTTCCCTCTTCGTTTTCGGATTCTTATCAAATGATCCTGGGCGAAACCCCGGACGTAGAGATTGAATCTCTTGATTGTCTTTTTAAAGTTGCTCGATCGATAGGTTAATGAATTTCTCAAATATTGAATATTGAAGGAGAGAGAGGGATTCGAACCCTCGGTACATATGAACTGTACAACGGATTAGCAATCCGACGCGTTAGACCTCTCGGCCATCTCTCCAAGCAAAAGTATCTTTTGGACTTTAACATGAAGTTGGGATAGAAGTCTATATTTTGAATAGTAGTTTAAACAAAGCTCCATTGACGAAATAAAAAAACCTATGCTTTGGTAATCAGGTCCAAAAGGAATACTAGATTGGGTGGGGGTTCCTCGTTGGCCCCCCCCAGGAACTTATTACAGTCTGGGTGGGACTGACTGAGTGAGCCGCCTACAAAAAAAAACTGGATCAATCAACGATACAGTGCAACAGCTAACCTTGCAGCTAAAATGCTTGTTGCAAAGGCACTAACAAGTGCCAGAATTATTTGAATGTCGGAAATTGATGTCATTACCTTTGTTTTTTATCTCCCATTCCTTTCGTTATAAGTCAATGAACAATAATATGTTTCATTCACCTAGGGTCGAGCCTTGATTCATTGTATCAGTCCTAGTTCACGATGGCTACATCGAGCCAACTACCCGCGGGTGTACCCGGAGCATTCCACTCCACCAATACTGGATTAAAAAAAGGAAGAATCTTTCTTATTTAAAAAGAAGTTTTAGAGGTAGAAGATATGAATCTAGAAGTAATAGCCCAACTTGCTGTTCTGGCGTTAGTAGTTGCATCGGGACCACTAGTAATTGCTTTGTCAGCCGCCCGGAAGGGTAATTTATAAAGAAATTCCGGCAAATGAAAGGACTTCTTGCTCGGGGCTGAGCTGCATAGTCCGTGGGGGACCCCTTAGAGAGTAATCGGGGGTCCCTCGAGCATAATTAGAGTTAGACAGAGGACCCGTCTGTGTAATACAATTAGATTGTGGCGGGTATGGTTTAGTGGTAAAAGTGTGATTCGTCTTATTTTGGGCCGACTAGTCAAAGGATCCTTCAAACCGGTTTTTTGGCTGAATTGACTCAAGTCAAGAAGCTTTATTTCTATGAAGAACAAGTAAACTTCTCTAAAACAAAATATTCTGGGTACAAAAATAGGTTATTCCCGTTATTTCTGCTTGCGTAGCAAGGTCGACGAATAATGAAGCGGAACTTTTAAAATACCCGGAAGTCCAAAGTTCTTTTTTAAGAAGATGGGTAAACATCTATGGGTAGACGCTAAAAATGTTTGTTTCATCGTCACTGAACCTTGGAAAAAAAACTCCGAGCTTGACAGTCCCAGAAAGAATAATCTTGGTTTATCAAGATTTTCTGGCTTTTTCCCATTGAAGAAGCGATTGCTTCCATGACTCGGTAAAAAACATTGCCCTAAAGATTTCTGCTTTTCATAAATAAAGAACGAAGTAACTGTAAGAAAAAAAACCATGTTCCATAAGTGTATCTTAGTTGGGACTCATAAAAGGTAATAATATTACTAGCGGGATCATCTAAGAAGTTTGTACTCTTGAAAAAAGATTAAACTGACATAGATACTATGGATACTTTTATTTGCAATAACCCTATAAAATAAAAAAAAAAAGAGGTTCATTCAATAAGAGAATTTTTTAGGTGGGGGGATTCCAAAAAGTAACAGACTTTCGTTATCTCCAGTTTCCTTACAAGACGAGGTGAGGAACCCCCGCCGGCTGGTAGAACAAAGCATGCCATATGCTTTGACATCTACCTTAATTTTCCATAAAGGAGCCGAATGAATAGAGATTTTCACGTTCGGTTCTGAATTAGAGGTGTCATAATAATACATTGGCATCGACTATAACCCTTAGCCTTCCAAGCTAATGATGCGGGTTCGATTCCCGCTACCCGCTAAAAAAAGAACGCAAGGGTCAAAGGGTTATCCAAAACGATCCTGCTTTTCTTTATTATTTCGAAACCGTGTCGCGAACGAATAAAAACTATTGTGTGTTCGCGATATGGTACTCTTGCCCTAGCTTCTTGATAGTTGATTGACTATCGACCAGATAGAAAAGTGCGTCCATCGTCTAATGGATAGGACAGAGGTCTTCTAAACCTTAAGTATAGGTTCGAATCCTATTGGATGTA
>ERZ1034383.235-NODE-235-length-11195-cov-15.217953_pt1 | contig 11195 bp, 5 predicted proteins | sample MGYA00520613_ERZ1034383 | MGnify/ENA primary metagenome ERZ1034383 (study PRJEB33736, sample SAMEA104288467) | Azolla filiculoides | biome: Urban; feature: water surface; material: ditch water | place: Netherlands | collected 2014 ... | reverse complement strand
ATAAGAATGAGACTGAGAGCGATGGATTTAAATGTGTGTAATAGAGGGAATAAGAATGAGACTGAGAGCGATGGATTTAAATGTGTGTAATAGAGGGAATAAGAGTTAGGGACGGTGGTGGTGATGGAGATGTATAGTGATGTATGTAATTAAGAGAGGTAAATGATCATAAGTTACTTAAGATGGGGATAGTACCTTAAGGGGGATAAATGATCATAAGTTACTTAAGATGGGGATAGTACCTTAAGGGGGATAAATGATCATAAGTTACTTAAGATGGGGATAGTACCTTAAGGGGAATTTGGGGATCTATTTAGTTTTAACTAAATAGGAGTGTAGGGATTTGGACTTAGTCCAACAAATAAATGGTTTAGGGATAGTTTTTAGTTGTGGATCTAAACTAAAGTCGGCATGTAGGTTGTGTAAGATTTTTTGGATACCTAGGTGGGGAGTACTCTTTGTATATCTAAGCCTAAAGATGGTAGGAGTTAAGGAGGTTTTAGATTTACGTTTGTGGAGTAAGGTTTGTCTAAGGGAAAATGGGTTATTTTTAAATTGACGGAGGATGAACGAGGGTGGGTAACCTCGACTAACAAGTCTATGGAAAAATTGTTTTTTCATTTTGAAGTATCCTAAGGCTGTGCTTTCCCTAATAAGGTAACGTTTCAATTCATTAATGATAAACTGTTGTTTTATGTGTATAGGATGGTCTGAAGAGAATGGAAGATATTGATAGGAGTTGAGTGGTTTCTGGAAGCAGTTGAAAGAAAACTTAGAGTTTTCTAAATTGAGCCAGATATCTAAAAAGGGTAGTCTAATTGGGGAGGTTTGGATTGTAATTTTGATAGAATTATTAGTGTTTACGCTATAGAAGTTGAGATACTCTAGGAGTTGGGGTTTAGTGCCTGTCCAAACCCCGAATGCATCATCAATGTATCTCGTAAAGTAGAAGAGGTGGGGCGAGGATTGGGAATTTTCTAAGTGGGATAAAAATAGGCACGCGTAGACAACTGAGAAGTTGCTACCCATAGCAGTCCCTTTAATTTGTTGATAAATTTGCTTGTCAAAGGTTAGGAAATTGTACTCTAGGACCAAAGCGCTCAAGGTATAGATAAGATTGGTTTTAGCTGGAGAGAAGTGTGGGGATATAATGTTACGCAATGCTTCTAGTCCTATCTTAGGAGGGATACTTGGATAAAGTGATTCTACATCAAAAGTGAAAATGAAACTAGTAGGAGGTGGGTGTAAATTTTCTAAGTGTTGAACGAGGGAGTGTGAGTCTTTGAGGTGTTGTGGTTGGAGCAATAGGATGGGTAGGAGTTGATAATGTAGCCATTTAGAGGTTTGCTCAAAGATAGAGTTATTGTAGGAGCAAATGGGTCGGAATCCTATTGGGGTTTTATGTATTTTAGGGAGAAAATAGATGTTAGATACCTTGTATCCTTTGGGTGGTATATTAAGTATAAACTTAGCTTCTATAATGGACAGTGTTCCTATATTTTTCTTAACTATACTATTAAGTCGGTGTAGAAGTTCATCTAGGGGGAAAATGGTGACTTTCTTGTAAGTGGATGAGTCGGAAAGGTGATTTATGGCCTTTTCATAATAGTTTTCTTTGTCCAAGACACATACACCCATGTTCTTGTCGGCCGGGAGGATAATGATTTGTGTATTTTTTTTAAGAGCGTTAAGGGCTGTGAGGAGATGGAGTGGTGTCCTAGTGGGTTTGGGTGTAGTATGTTGGAGGGTTTGACTAAGAATGAGATGGTGTCTATTAATTATATCCTCAAGTGGGGGATACTTAGTGGGTGGTTGCCAATTACGATTTGGTAATTTAAAGGGATTGAGCGGAAGTGATTCTTCATCTCTAAAGAAGTGTTTCAACCTAAGGGATCTACTTAGGCTAGAGAATTCCTTAAGGATTATTGTTCGGGAGGGAGGAGAGGATGGTGGAATGTATTTAAGTCCTAAACTAAGTAGTTGTGTTTCATGTTTAGTGAGGAGGTGTTTAGATAGGTTATGGATCTTACTAACTATGGTAGGTTTATACGAGAGTGGTTTCCAATATTTGGTTCGAGGTTTTCTATTACGGGGTTTCTTAGTGTGAGGACGAAAAGGAAATGGTGTTTGTTTCTTACCTAGCCACATATATGTGTCATCGGTGGATGTGGGTCGGTTAAGAAGATAGAATAAGCGTTTACATGGGTGTATGGCGTGTCTAAAATGTTTAGGAACACGTTTAGCACGCCTAGCTACCCGTTTTTTGGCTTGATTATCTGTGGGTAGTTAGGTTTACTATTTTGTGGATATTTAGATGGTTGTTTACTATTTTGTGGATATTTAGATGGTTGTTTGGGAGGAATAGTATGAGTCGTGGGGTTTGGTTTATAGGTTCTATGATCACGTGAGGTAAGGGGGTTATTACGAATAAAAGGGGTAGGAAGGGGGGAGTTATCAAAACCGGGTGGGGTAGTGTTATTTAAATAAGAGGGAAGGGGGGGGTATGTTGCAAAAATATTATGTGATGTAAGTGTAGGGGCAGGGGTAGTAAAATAAGGGGGAGGATTAGAAAATGGTTGGGGGGGGAAAGAGTGAAAGGAAGAAAGAGGGGCAGGGATAGAAAACAATTTAGAAGAGGAGGAGGAGGCGGGGGGGATAGGAAATGAGCTAGAGAAAGGAAGGGGAGGGGCATTTACCCAATTATCAGAAAGTAAAATTGGTGTATGATTAGGGAAGAGATGTGAATGAGAAGGGGGGTGTGAGGAGGGAAGATACAGTGGGGGAGGGGGAGGGTAATTAGGGTTCTGAAAATGTGAGTTTTGATGTGGTGTTGGAAGAAGGGGAGAGGCATGTGTATGAGTATACCGGCTGCCATATGCAGTCCCAGGCATACCGTTGTGTGGGGGAGGGGGAGGGAAGGAGAGATGGCTGTCACAAACAGTCCCATGCTCGTATACAGGGGGTAGATAGGGTGGGTAAGTATGGCCATGGTTGTTGGTGGCCCCGCGGGGAACATTATGGAGAGGAGGAAGTCGATGCGTACTCCGATCTTCGTAACCGATCCTGTGTTCGCGGCCGTGTAGGAGAGAGGGTGGATGACCATGATGTTCGTGGTTTGTCGTGGGTGGCGCTTGGAATTGATGATTTAACCTGTTTTGTAGGTATTGCGATTGGGTTGTCGACCGGTGGTGTTGGCGATTTTGAGGCGGTAATAGTTCGTGTCTAGCTTGGTGAGGAAGTAGGTCGGGAGTCGATCGTGCGAATGGCGTCGGCTGAAGAGGATATGGTCCTAACACACTGTTTTGAAGTCCGTATTGTTGGTGTTGGTGTTGTACGCGGTAAGGATTATAGAATCGAACGATTGGATCATTAGGGTTAAGAGGGGCACTAGAGTTCCGACTAACTTCATTTGTGGCTATGTTGCAGGTATATCGCGGGAGGGAGTGATGGTTGGATGGTCGAGGAAGCCTTTGTTGGAGGGTTTTAGGGTTAGGGTTAGGGTTAGGGTTAGTCTTAGTGTTTAGGTTAGGGTTAGGGTTAGGGTTAATATTTTGGTTAGGCTTTGGGTTAGTAATAGGGTTGGTTTTAAGGTTATGATTGGGGTTAGGGTGGACTTTTTTTGGACCAAATGGTCGCATAGGTACATCACTAATATGTTTGGCACTACTTGTGTTACCAGGAGTTGTAAACTGTGATGGACTGTTATAATAATCTTCATAATCATTCTCTTCGCTCATCTCTATATCTATTTCTTTATGGTTTAAATTATATGATGTATCTACAATACTTATGTGTGTTTTGTCTATTAAGTGTTCATCGTTTATGAATGATTTTTCTCTATATTTTGTAGCATTCAAACGGATAGTGGCTTCTATGGTGTGATTCATAGCAAAATCGTCACAAGCTTCTAGGATTTCTATAGCAAAGTTTTCTTGCCATATTCTTAGGGTTTCTTTAAAAGTAGTAATATTAGTATGAGATGATATTGTATGTGAATATAGGGGTTGTTGAATGGCTTCAGCGATTTTACTAATATCTAATCTAACTTTATTAGGAAAATCATCCAAATCTTTAGCATAACTATGAGCGAGTAAATCTAGATGTTTAATATAGCATCGAGTGAGTTCTTTATTATAGTGTTTAGTGATAGTATCAAATTCATTACACATACTCATATTTAACTCCTTGTGCTCTATATTTAAGTTAGGAGGTTTAGTTCTTAAGCTAGGAGGTGTAAGATCGTGCTCATTAAGGTTTGAAATACGAGTATGAACCGTTATGGTTTTCTTAGATCGTCGATATAGGGATTTAAACTCGGCTAGAATATTAGTTCTATAATCATCAAAATGTTTAGAATAGAGAGTGGTGTCCGACGTAGTTACCTTTTCTTTATTCGAGTACAAGAGTTGTGGAGATGTTAGAGGTGCTCGTGGTCTCTTACTTGGTCGTTTGTTAGCACTACGTCGGATTCGAAGAATACGAAGCCTCGTGGGGGAGTTTATAGGAGGTCGTAGTCTTTTATTGGGTCGCTTTTTGCCGTTACGTTGTTTGGTAGGTGTTGGTGTTGCCGATGCCTCCGCTGCAAACGTCATCACTTTATTAGGAGGGAACTCTTCACTAAATGGTTGCTCAAGGTTAGTTGAGTGAAGACCATCGTGGGTTCCATGCTCCGATGATGATCCCTCCATAGATGTTTTTGAGTGTATCATTTTAAGACCAAATGGTCGAAACAAGGAGTGCGTACGGATAGGCACACGACGGTTAGAGAGTGTTAAGCTAAACAAAATGAAGTAGGCAACATACACTAGAGAGAGTGAGTGAGTGAGAGAGTGAGTGAGTGAATGAATAAGAAAATGTTTGTATTAAAAGAGAGAGAGGGTGGTCTTGTGCAAACTAGTTTCGCTCATTTTGGAGCTCATCAGTGCCAAAGACCTTTTACAATATTTGAGAGGCTTATATAGGAGAAATAGAGAGTGGGGATGAGAGAGAGAGAGAGAGAGAGAGCTGGAGGGAGAGACTATGAGGGAGTGCAGTTGATTGTTTTGTTCATATCTTCTGTTCTGTATATCAGAATCACACGTGCAAATAGTCGTTGGAAAGCCCTTTCAGAGATCTTTCCAAAGAGCTATAGCGCGTTGTGAACAGATTTCAGAGTGTGAAACAGTGTTCAAATTACTGCTGCGGGCTTTGAGGGCTGCCAGTCGAGATAGAGTTCATCCTCTTGTGGGGGCTTCCTATCAAGATTGACCTAATTCTATGGTGGTCTACACGTGATGGCTATGACAAACAATATAAATCCTGGTATGTCTTTATTACTGCCTACTTTCGATACAGGTACGTCAACGTCAATGGATATCCAAGGGGCGTCAACATCAATGGTTCCGCAGATTACTGATAAAGATGTAAGCAATGCAATGAAAAGACCTAAACGTGTGGAAGATGAGGTTAACATGTCATATGTTGATGCTATGCGTAGTGATGTTAACTTTAAAGATGATGCACATTGGGAATATTTGAGATGCATGACTAATGCTTTGATGGAGGATTGCATGAAAGAAAACGCTAAAATTGCTTCAGAGTTTGATGCGGAAGATATTTTTAAGGTTGAGGTGGATACAAAAGAATATCTGTCATCTTTTTCAACATTTTATGATAGAGGAGTGATACTTTTCTTTACTGGCAAAATCCCTGCCCTTCATTGGGTCAAACAATGGTTGCGTGGTGTCTTGCATGCAGACTGTGTAGAGGATGTGTATGTTGGCCCTCGTGGTTTCTATGAGGTGGTCTTAAATTCAACTGAGAATAAAGAGACATTACTTGCTAGGTTGCCAATTTTCTATGGTAGGAGTTTGGTTCATGTTGTTCCTTGGAGACCATTGACTGAGTACTTAGATATATTGAAACAAGATTGTCCGGTATGGGTGGAGGTCGAATGTAAGCATTCCACAATGTGGCCACTTTTGCATTCAGCAATAGAGAAATTGGGAAAATTTTTGGTTCCTCCTAATGCTAATGCAATGAATCGATATCGAATGTGTATTCTTTGGAATACTGCTGTAAAAAGGCCAGGTTGTCTACAAATAGATCGTATTGGTATGCCACCAATGTATTTCAAACTTAAATGGGGTACATTCGCAGGCCATTGTTTCCATTGTGGAGAATTAGGACATTTTATGGCAGAGTGTCCTCATACTGGTAAAACTTTAGAGAATCATGAGGTGGTGGAGGAGATTCAAGAAAAAGTACAACATGATAAGGATCCTGAGTTGGCTATTTGTGAGAATATTGAGGAACAAGGAGTTGTGATTGAGAAAGGGCAAAAGTCGTCCGATAGGGAAGGTCCATGGTCGGTAGTTTCTGGAAGAATGAATAGGTTTGGAAAGGGAGCTTGGAATAAATCCAATGAGGGTATGAAGTTACCATTACAACAAGGTTCTTTTGGGCGTAGTAGAAATTCGGGTCATCAAGCTGATTTTCCTAAAAAATTATCATTTGATAGTAAAGGGAATTTGCATAACCCTTGGAATAAGCATACTCAAGTACAACGTAACAAAGGGAATAGATCAAGTGTGTCAGGATTCCCTTCCCATCAAAATTCGTTTGCAATCTTAGGAGATTTTTTTCAAGATTTAGCAGATACATTGACTGAGAGGGAGAAACAGGTTCCCTCATCTAAAGGAAAGGCTAAAGCATGAAGGTGACAACATGGAATGTAAGAGGGATTTGTTCCCGATTTAAGATGCATGAGGTGTGGAGTGCTTTGTTACACAATCAGTGGGATGTTTTATGTGCCGTGGAGCATAAAGAACATAAAAATGCAGGTTTGGTGGTTAACACTAAGGGTTATATGCTATGTTATTCAGGAAAAGTGAAAGGTGATTATTCAGGAGTTGTTATGTTTATAAGAAATGTGTTTTGTCCTCAAGTTATCTTTAGTGATGATTTTGGTCGATTTTTAGTTGTACAAATTTCTTATGAAGGCCAAATTTTGTGGTTGGTTGGTGTATATGCTTCAAATCTATCTCAACAACGAAAGTTGTTGTGGCAAAATTTGGCTTCGCTTCTTAAGAAAGGTCAAGCAGGAATCTTGATGGGGGATTTTAATGTTTGTTGTGAGGAAGCACAATCAACTTCTATGCATTCTATAATGAAGAGATCCGAAACTCAATCTTGGGAGAAATTAGAAATGGATGTTATACATTGTGATGTGTGGCCTTGGATTCATGGTGATGAGCCAGGTTATACTTTTCGATCAGCACAATACACATCTACTTGGAGCAGGTTAGATCGTATGTATATTATGCATACTGATTCTTTCTTGCCAGAGATTTTGGATATTTCCATTTCATATGATTTGGTTCTTTCAGATCATTTTCCATTAGTGTTTGAGTTTGTGCATCAATCAGTTGATCAATTTAAATATTTATTAAGACAGCCTCCTCTTCGGTTTAATTCATCTTTTTTAGACCATGAAGTATTTCATGATTACATGTGTCAATTGATTGAGAAATTCAATTTACATGTTCAAGATGTTGGGTTTGAAGCTTGGGATGTATTTGTTGTAAATGTGCAAAAGCTATCTAGATTTTATGGAATGCATAATGCATTTAAGAGACGAAGAAAAATAAAGGCTTTGGCTACTTTATTGGGACGATGTAATGCATTACTAAGTTTTTGGCCAATGGATGAGCAATTATTAGATATTCACAAAATATTATCAACCTCGTTATGTGATATGAAAGTTAAGAGTTATCAACAAGCTAGATTACATAAGTTGAGACAAGAAGTGGATGACAGTAATTGTCAGTCACACGAATTCTTTCATGCCCTTCATGAATCACATGCGAGGTATAATGTGGTGCGATTACAGGAGGATGGGAGGATGATTATGGATCCTCATATGATTGTGAAAAAATGTGTGGATTATTATAAGCAATTGTTAGATGTAGAAACTCATGTTGATGAAACTGTTAATTATGCTCGAGAGGTGTTCTTGAATGAAGTTATAAATCATGTATCAATAGAGGTTTCTAATGTTTTGGATTCAGATATATCGGAGGTTGAGGTTGAAAGTGTGATTTCTCACCTTGTGAATGGTAAGAGTCCAGGTTGGGATGGTTTAACAAATGAATTCTTCAAGAAGTATAATACACAGTTGAAGAGGTCCTTTGCAATTCTATTCCAAAATGTTTGGTCCACAGGGCACATGCCACAGTCTTGGAAGATTGGTTTAATAAAATTGTTGCCTAAAGTGCCATCTCCAGTGTCTTTTGCTCAATGGAGGCCTATATCTTTGATGGGAGGAATCTATAAGATTTTCACAAAGATTTTGGCTAATAGATTACATAAAGTATTGCCAACTATTATCCATAATGCTCAATATGGTTTTTTGGCCAACAGAGATATTTTGCATAATATTTTAAATGTTCAGATGGCAATAGATTTTGCTATGGAAACTAAACAAGAGATTGTGATGTTGCAATTGGATCTAGAGAAGGCATACGATCATGTTAATTGGTCTTTCTTATGTCAGGTGATGCATCGAATGGGATTTGGTGATCGTATGTCAAATTTGATATATACATTGGGGGATGCTTCAATGTCATATGTCATGCTTAATGGAGGAGTAACACAACCTATTTCGGTTCGAAGGTCAGTTAGACAAGGGTGCCCCCTTAGTCCACTTTTGTTTACTATTGTTACTCATTCTATACTTGTTAAACTACATAATATGACGGCGGATGGAGATTTGGTTGGGTTAATATTGCCATCTGGGAGACAGTGTATTGCTCAAGCGTTAGCAGATGATCATTTTATGTTTTTGGGAGCTACATGTAATAATGTTACAAAGGCTACAAAGGTTTGGGAATTGTTTTCTCTTGCATCAGGATTAAAAATTAATATGCATAAATCGGTTCTTATTTCATGTACTGAGCAAAATATAATGGAGCTTGGGTGGTCAGGAAAGATTGTTAATCGTGGGGAAATTTTTCGACACTTGGGTTACCCTATTGGAGTAGAAGTTTCACATGTTAAACTAGTTGATTGGGTGTCGAGAAAGATTGAAAATAAGTTCATCTATTGGAGATCTCAATCATGGCCTTTTCATATAAGGGTTAAAGTTGTGCAATCTATTATGATTCCCATGGTTTCTTATTATCTTCCATTGTTGCCATGGTCTAAGAAGGCTGTTGAAAAGATTACCCAATCCATGCGTTCATTATTATGGGCGAAGAAAGGGAAACATGGCATTTCTTGGTTGGCATGGGATCATATTTGTACTCCAAAACGGCTTGGGGGAGCAGCGTTATTGAATGTATATGAGCATATGGTAGCTCGGAGGTTTTCATTACTCATTTCTATGTTTGGAAACACACAACCATGGGTCGAAATGGTGATTTTCTTTATTGAGAGAATTGGCATCAAGTTTGGTAAAGTAAAAGTAGAAACACATTGGTGGAATGTAGTCAATTCCAAAAGGCAAGTGAAGTGTTCAATGTCTTGGGTTGTTGATCAATTATTATCATCTTGGCAGAATGTGTTAGAATTTGTCAAGTGGGATCCCCCATCACATAGACAACATGCAAATTCTCTACAACTAGAGATTTTGGCAACATCAAGGTTGTTGCATTGGGAAAGTAAACAATCCTTGCAACATCAATTTAATCGAATGGCTCGATTAGGATTGGTATCATTAAAAGATGCAACTTTGACTTCTCAAAGAAGGTTGATGGCTTTTCGGACTGCTAGGTCAACATTTGGAATTCCACGCAATTATAGGCACATTTGGGATACATTACAAGGATTATCAGTGTTGCAAGGGCATGTGTCACATTTGAATGAAGATTCTCCACATCTTGATTGGACATTTGTGGGGGGGAACAACTTAAGTATGGTTTCCACGAATGAGGTTTATCATACAATTATTGGGAAACATATGTGGTTAGAAAATAGGGTAATTATGGTATGGTCTTTTCATAGGCCAACAATTTGGTGGAAGAATGTACTTCAGAAGGGTTGGTGTTCACATTTGTCATTTAGAGCGAAGGTGTTTATTTGGAGGGTTATGGTTGGTGGATTACCATTGGGTGATGCTTTATGCAAAAGGAAAATTGCTAATGGTTTCTGTTTCTTTTGTACGGTGGAAGTAGAGCACAGTCGACATCGATTTATTTCATGTCCTGTTACAAAGATGGTTTGGAAATTTATTAATGCAATATGGATGTCCTTGACAGGTGTGATTCATTCTCCTTTCAAATGGGTTTTTGCACAAGTGGAATTAGGAGGTCTTTCACCTTCTTCTCAGATTATTTTGGATTATTTGAGGTATTATGGGCTTTGGTTTACTTGGCATATGCGTAATGCTTTTATATTTGATGAACAAAGGGGAGTGCACCGTTACGTGTTGAGATTGAAAGGGTTCCTTTTATGGCAATTTTCATTGTTGGAGATGTCAAGCATGTTCAATCATGAAGAGAGACAAGTATGTAAGTTAGTTGGGCATCACATTCGCCATTTGGTCTGATAAGAAAGGTATGGGATGTTGAGAAGCATATTCATGGTTTGTAATGATAGGAATACGTATCTCTCTATGTAGATACGTAAACATGACTTACAAGTTGTAATAGTGTTTTTTTTCACATACAATTAATATAGTTGTATGCTTTTCACACAAAAAAAGGAGAACTCTAACTTTAGTCTTAAGGGCTTAGAAGAACTTCAATAAAAAGAATTAAAGAGGTCTAAAATTGACATTTTATAGTTCTTTACAAAGGTATTGCCCCTTTTCGCATTTGGGTGGTTATAAGGCTCGAGCACTGAAACTATCTTCCTTTTGTCCTCCTTCGTCTTGGTGCCACACTTGCATCCTTGGTACCTCTGCTAATATCCTTGTTGTTCATGTTACGTACAACAAGTACTTAATTTGTCGCATGCCCATGAAGGGTGATTTCATGGTACTTTGAGGTATAAGAAAGGTAAGAACACTTGAGTCATACATTTACTTCCAACATAGCTTAGTTAGCATCAAATCATTAGATCATCTTAAATGAGGTAGAAAGTAAACTACAAAACAAAAATAGCAACATAAATTTATGTTAAAAAATGTGTTACAAGCATAACTGATATAGTAGTTGTGGGCTAATTTGTAAGGATGAAGGGTGAGGATTGAGTTATCTCAATCCTATGGTGGGAGA
>ERZ1034383.231-NODE-231-length-11405-cov-20.421938_pt1 | contig 11405 bp, 11 predicted proteins | sample MGYA00520613_ERZ1034383 | MGnify/ENA primary metagenome ERZ1034383 (study PRJEB33736, sample SAMEA104288467) | Azolla filiculoides | biome: Urban; feature: water surface; material: ditch water | place: Netherlands | collected 2014 ... | reverse complement strand
GAGTGTTTGCCAATCATGCTCACATATGTACGCTTGTGAAATATACCTATTTCGTCCATTGGCTTTTTTCTTAGTACCCCATGAAACACACTTCTCTTTAAGTGGAACTTAAAGTATGTGAAGTCAAGAGCCACACCTCAATGTAGGCATCTATGCCAAGACTATGGGTTTCTTTGAGATCCCTCTGTTTCTTGGGCTATTTATTTGTATGAAAGCCTCTATCATATTGTATTTCTCCTTGTAAGTCTTCAATAATTATCCCTTGTGTTATGCATGCGAAAAAACATGTGAGTTGTTTCACATAAACAAACTTAAGTCCAAACACAATTCTAGGCACATTGGATGTGCAAAATTACTAATTCCCAATGCCCATATGAACATACCCGTGATCATTTGTCCATGTAAGATATTTGTTAGGAACAACATTTTCGGAAATTGGGAAACTAGGAGGCAAACTTCACAATCACATTGGCATGCGTGTAAAATACTGGAATACAAGTATGGGTGCATGAGCCAATTAGTGCTTTTTTTCACATTTTCTTTGAAAGGTTCAGCCTATCCAGATAAAATGTTAGGTAATGAACACAGTTCTGACCTACTTGGTGATGTCAGAAGTCGTTTTGATACATGACCTTATTCGGTCTCCCCTTCATTTATTATCTTCGATTCGGAAGTGACCCTCTCGTTTCCCCGGGCAGTATCCTCGAACAAGATTGGTTGGTTTGGATTTCGGTCTATGATGGTGTTTGTACGGATTCCGACCATTGGATCTCTTCATGAATGGAAAAAGGGCGCTCTGGACTGGGAGTAACCGACACTGAAGAGTCAGGCCCCATCAAGGCAGATGCATGATGAACGCTTTTCGGGGCCGCACGCAGAAGGAAAAACACAGAATGAACCGAATACTACTATTACTATCATGGCCAGGTGACTTCCAATTCTTAAATAGCCTTTATTTTCTATACTTAACTAGCATTCGATAGATCATCTAATTCTGAGCAATATAAGTCATCGGTGGGGGTTTGGTTTGTTAGCCGGTCTTCGTCCAGTCATTTAGATCATTATCGGCGTCTTTTCAGCTATGTATTATACACCTCATGTCGATCTGGCTCTCAACAGCGTAGAACACATTATGAGAGATGTGAAGGGAGGCTGGTTGCTTTGTTACATGTATGCCAATGGGGCCAGTATGTTCTTCACTGCAGTTCATATCTATATTTTCTGCGGTCCGTATCATGGAAGCTATATCAGTCTCAGAGAATTCATTCGGTGTCTCGGAGTTGTCACCCTTCTATCAACGATCGTTACCGCTTTCACAGGCCATGTACTCTTCCGGGGTTAAATGAGCTTTCGGGGAGCTATAGTAACTACCAGCTCAGCTAGTGTCGTATTTATAGTAGGAGATACCATAGTCACTCGGCTTTGGGGTGGTTTCTCCGTAGACAATGCCACCCTAAATCGTTTCTCCAGTCCTTATCACTCACTCCTTTTCGTAATTGCAGGCGCTAGTCCTATCTATCCGGCTGCGTTATATTAATACGGATTCAACAATCCATTGGGCATAAATTCTTCTGTGGATAAAATTGCTTTTCATCTCTATCTTTACGCCAAGGATTTGGTGGGTCGGGTAGCATTTGCCATTTTCTTCTCCATCCGGCTCTTCTATGCACCTAATGTCTTGGGATACTCCGACAATTATATGCCTGCGAATCCGATGTTCACTCTGGCTTATATTGTATTAGAATGGTATCCCTTATCAATCTATGCTATTCCGTGAAGTATCCTCAACAAATTAGGAGGAGTGGCCGCTACAGGACCAGTTTTTGTGTCATCACTGGCCCCACTTTTCCTTAACACTTCCGCAGTACGGAGTTTAAGTTCTTGACTAATTTACTAAAGAATGTTTCGGTTGCCTTTGGCCGATTGCTTACTTTTAGGTTGGATTGGATGTTAACCAGTGGAGGCACCGCACGTTACTATTGGATAAATGGCTTTTGTAGTGTTTTCCTCTTATTCTGCTATCACGCCCATTCTTGGCCAAATAGAAGCCAGATTAATAATGAATGCCGACGATGCCACGATAGGTCGGCACTTCGCTATGCCAGTTTATTACCCCAGCCAGAAAACACCGCTAATATAAGAAAATAAATAAAGGCCGCAACGCTTATAGAGAAACTGATTTTCTAATAAAAAAGAACAGGATTGAGCCTTCTAGTACTTGTTGTGAACTAACTTTTAGTACTTGTTGTGAAGGTGGTTTTAATGAGGAATATAATAATATTATTGAAAACAATTTAGATAAAAAATGTTTAATGTTTTGGGATGTTACATTTTGGAATTGTTAATTGATAAAGAGTTAGTAAAACTTATGGAGAATCCAAACATGGATGAACAACCAGTTATTTGTTCTGCAGGAAGGAGGATTTTTTAAGAAAAAAAGACTCTATGTTCGATGTTTATACAATATTAGAAATCTCTTACCTGTCAAGTTGAACTTACCAATGGTTGTTCTGCTAGTACTTTGGGTTATAAAATAGAAAGAATAGAAAGAATGTGAAACAGTTTGAGTGGTGGTTATTTGACCGAGCCTATTGATATTTACTATCGCTAAGAATGCGGTTGAGTAAGGCCCGCCCGAAAACGACATATAAAAAGCACTCTACCCAGCTGGAAGGTGCAGAGCAGGAAGATATATTGATGAGTGGGTCGAAGAAACAAAGAAAGGGTTATAAACAGCAGCAAAAAAGGCCTTCATCAAGTACACAATCAAATACACAATCAAAAGCAGCAGCTGGGAGATCACCTATTTCTTCCTGTCAGCTCACAATTGTTGCTTGCATCCAGGCCTGTCTGCAGACAATGAATCAAAGCAATCCTTCAACGCTTCTTCCGCCGGCCGCAGAGACCAAAGCAGTGCTGCTTTGTAAACTAAACCGTGATTCAATGTATCTTTTAGAGCCTGAAAGTTCGTTGAAACCAGACCTGCAGTCCGGCGGCAGGGTCTACGACTTCAGGCAACATGAATTACGAAGCTGCTTTTTTGTCAAGGAATAAGAAGAAATATAAAGTACTAAAAAGAATATCATCATTTTATGATGGAGTTTATAAGTATTTGATATATAAGTCTTTAAATTTGTTTATCAAAAAGATTACATATGCTGACAGGATCGGTCGATCCAAAAAAATTCTTAATAGATTTAAGATATCATTTGCTCTCAACTTGGACAACAGCTGTTTGTATGCATCTTTTAGGTTATATAATGGTAATTCTTTTTAGACCAGAAGGCAACAAGTTTATAGCTGGTGACAGTAATCAATTATTCTATCTATTGGGAATAAGTGGGATAACTAGTATGATTCTATCACTGGTGAGTGTAAAAAAGAATGGAACTATTACAAAAAAGAAGTTATATGCGAATGCGCAAGTCTTACTGTTAGGTGGTCTAACATGGTACCTTATAGGCGTGATAGATCTTCCATTAATAAAAGATCAAATAGATTCTTGTTATAGGTATGTTTTAGAATGTTTTATGTCTTCAGCCGGAGAAGATATAGAAGCATCTCGAGGTTGGTTCTGCGGTCAGCACGCAACCTTCTTCTTCCTCAGCAACCAACCGAAAATGGTGGGGCTAGTGTGCAGCCTAAGCATGTACCGGAAGAAGGCTCTAAAACTACGGCTGATAGTAGTTCAAGTGCTTGCTTGCTTGCTTGCTTGCTTGCTTGCTTGCTGCGAGAGAAGATTCTCGGCTGAGCGTGTAGTGAAGGACGACAGAGAGCTAAATTATTATTCTTCGGAATCAGTTAAAATATCAACAGGTTCTGCTAGAGAAGGAGTAGAATCGCAGGCAGGTCTCGCTCGGAAAATGTTGCTTGCGCAGGTCTCGCTCGGGAAATGTTGCTTGCGCAGGTCTTAGGAGAATCGGGTGACGCTACAAATAAAGAACCAATGTATAAAAAGAAGTATTTTTGGGGAGTGGTACTCACTACTATAAATATATGTGTAATAACCTATATCTTTGGCGGTAGTAGTGGTGGAGGTAGCAGTGACAGTAGCCCGTCTGCTAGTAGCATAATAGGTGAATCCAATCCCTTCTTATATCTATATAATTGGCTGAGACCTCCACATAACAGACTTAATTTACCGCTTTAAACGAAATAGACTCTGTCAACAGGTAGAATAATGGAAAGCGCGTCGTATGCATTAGATTATCTGCTTCATAACAGCAACGAATTCTACATGTCAATTCAGTATCCTTTACAGCAACCTGAAAGGTTTTCTTTATTGAATTTGTATAAGATTGGTACATGAGCGCATTCAGCGTGGTATGCGGCTAGATACCAGGCCTTCAGAAAGCGAAATTAACACTATTGTGGGTGGAAAGATTATTATCTTTTAATAGCAGGGAATCATCATTATTGGGTATTTCAGACACTCACTGAAATTTATTTACAAATTAATTCCTATCTTACTGCATCTGATATACCTCCAATAACTACTATTAGAAACAACGGAATGCATACTGTTCTATATCCTGCCTGAAAGTTATTCAGTTTCAGTCATAAATCGTCCATCGCTATTAACCAATAGTAGTGAGAGTGACAGTGATATTATACCTCCCAACAGGTTTACGTGGAAAATACAAATCTTCTTACCACTGACAGTGCTGATGAGGTTCTTGTACCTCCCGTTGATCAAAACAACAATGTCGAAACACAAACTGAAGAAAGGCCAACTGATGCCGAAACACAAACTGATACAGACCTATCTCGTAGGGGAAGTCGCCGTTCTTCGACGACAGAAAGAAGCAGCGACAGATGAAAATCTAGCTTCAACTGCCTTCTCCGCCCGGTTACATAGTTATACTGCATATGATAATCCTCTTATGGATGATCCTTTTATAAATGATGAATAAGAATATCACCATGAACCACTTTCTTCGCCGCCGAACACTACCACCACCTCAAAAAAAGAGATTAGCTGCTTTCCTTTCGCGCAGGCAGGCAGGCAGGCAGGCAGTAATGGTGAAAGAGAGTCCTCCCCGCTACATCAGCATGCCGAATCTGCTGCGACAATGAAGCCCACAGAGTTTTTTTCATTTCTATGCTATTCTATAAATTAATATTGAAAGCCGCAGTCTAATCAGCCTTTTAGAGGATGGATGGGTAAACGTCTCAGGTTCAATCGTTGATTTCTGCCTAGGAAATGGCATTGGATGAAGAGTTCAATCCTGCTTCACTCTGCTGCGGTTCTTCCCACGCTGAACCCGTTCTTCACGTAGTGTCGATGCAGACATTTTTGCCTGCCGAGTAGCTGCATCATGCAATTTTGTTTTTGTTTTGGCGGGCGGTCTTCGCATTAGACTGATCTTTCGATGCAGCGAGATCCCGCCCACCAACTCTGCTTGCTGGGAGAGCAGCACCTGTCTTAACGGTTACGGCTAGAGGGTCCAATCCTTTTCAATATGTCGTCTACGCAAGCAGACAAGAACAATTATTCTATCAACCTCCCGCAACTAATAAAGTTGTTAAAGAAGAAACAATGCAGCAGCTCTATCTATTATAAAGCATTGCTTTAAAGAGTCTAATCTGCCGTTAGGATGGATGGGTAAACGCCCAATCGTTGATTTCTGCCTAGGAAATGATGAATAGATTTTGAGGCATGTTTCAATCCTGTTCCTTCCTTCCTCTCTGCAACTTATTTATCAAGTCAAGGAGGAGTGCCCTTACTTATATTATATTCTTCACTTATCTTCGATGTTGTTGGAGTAGCATAATGCTGCGAGTCGGCGTTCTTCGCAGGCAGTAGCTTGATCCTTTTTTTTCGATGTAACTTTGATGTCGTTGTTGGCCTGTGCAGCGACTATGCCACCAGTACATTCCGTGAACTGCTGCTTGCTGTTTTAGACCATTATCCTCTTCTTTATGGGTTGTCTTCCAAAGATCTTCTTCTTTGTTTTTGACCATTTTATATAATTGAAGTTATTCTTTTTTCTGTAGCTTTTCGAAGAACTTTGGAAGCTCAAGCTGTAACATTTCTTCGATTGTCGTGCGTTTTAATCGCTCAATTTATTTTCTTCGAGCTTCTGTATTTTCTCTTGTAACATCTTCTTTTCACGACGTTGTAACACTTCTTCACGACTCGTAGCTTTCCTCTTCTTGCGCTTCTGCGGCGTAGGTTCTACAGCTGCTACTTTATTAGGTGAAGCCACGGGTTGGGTTGGTTCTTCAACCTTTCTTTTTAGGGTTTGTATCTACCCACAGCCCATCCTTGAATACCAATTATCTCTTGCTTGAGAGAGGGATCAATACCCACATTAAGCATCATTTCTTTGCGGTAAATGCTGACTGAGATCTTTCCAATTTATATGAAAGTTAGCTGTTAGAAGGTTTGTACTCGTTCAAGGTTTTGATATTGTTCCTCGCTTAAAATTTACCAATTTCTTGGCTGCACCTTTGTATCTTACCATATCACCATCCTCAATTTTAAATGCATAACATTTAGGTGCTAAGAAATAACCCTCTATTACTTTTTTATATTCAAGCTTAAATTTACCCAACTCGAAGATACTAACTCCGGAGGCAACGGTTTGTCTAGTACTACAGAGTCTGTATCGGTATAGTAGGAACCCGGGAAATATAGGGATACATGTGTATTCGAGCATATGCTGTTATTGCTGCCGACATCTGTACAGCTGAGGAAGAGCCGGCGTTCCGTGAGTCCATCCAATGAATCATCGATCTAAATGAATCGTCTTTACAATCCTCATTTCTCAGTTTCTGCTGCATTTGTGTTGTATAAGTCAATATATAATGCGTATTATTTATAGCTTCAGCTATACCATATGGATATATTGACATTATCTTGTCAAGTCTTTCTTGATCACAGATCTCTGTTATATTCATTTCTGGTTTTATACCAAACCTTCCGTACAGAGAGTTCATTGTCAATTTGTGCAGAGATGACGTCACCATGTCGCCTCTCTTTTTTGCTTCCTGCCTCTCTTTATATATCTCGCTTACAAATTCAATAAAAGTTTCTTTCCGCGGTTGCTGAGCACGTTAGCTCTTCTCTCCTATTCAAATATTTAGTGCCGCTACTAACACAATTAGTCATATTGAGGGTTTTTAGGAAATGGAAGAGCGGGCGGCTAACGTTTCTTTTCTTTAACGCCCTTCCGTTCCGTTCACTACGCGAGCGGAGTGATAAGAGCCCGCTCGTGAGGCGAATAGCAAAAAGTGCTTCCATTTCTACCTTAGTTTCTGCACGAAAAGACACACAGCTTGCCTACGTTCACTCCAAGTATACTCCGTTTTCATTACAGAAACGTATTATGCTAAGATTTCCCATCAAAATCTGATTATACCCATGTTCTGGAAGTTTTTAGATTGTGTAAAACCATTTTAGTTCTAGGGGCACCCTCCAACTCACTTGAAAGTGTCAAATTAGCTACAGAGAATCCTCGTGGTTAAAAACGCATAAAGACGTGAAGTGGAGCTTTGACCAAAAAATTGTTTTAATTTAACAAATCTTTACTAAGCTAAGAGTCAGAGAGAAAAGCGTACGTCACTCACTTAGCATAGAGCGTTTTGTGAGGGCACATTATGTACAAACTTTTGGAGAAACTCAGTATGATTATCTCCCCCTATTACCTAGTCGAAATATGAAGAAACTCTATTGAATTCCATTTCTCAATGGCCACAACTTTCTTGTCAAAGGAACTTCCGTAATTGAAAGAGAATTCTGAGACTCTTGCGCATCTTTGAGAGTTCAAAGTAATTATCATCACTTCAGCCAACACAGAAGGGGAGACTTATTTCTCATGGAGCGGCTTTAAGAAAAGTGCAGGGAAGGCAAAGTGAAATATGATGACCAGGGCTATATTTAATTCTGCATATATTACTCCTACAATTGCACGCAACGTCTTTGGAAAACAAATAGGTTGTACCAGGATGGGGGCTTAATGAATGGTTGGATAAGTGAAGGCACCGCACGTTACTATTGAATAAATGGTGAATAAATGGCTTCTGTAGTGTTTTTATCTTCAGGTAATGGAATGTATACGTCGGGGCGGGGTCCGCCCCCGCCCACGCCCAAGACGTAAGATGATGATCCGCCTTGCCGATGGCCGTTCCGCTCCCGGTTAGTTATTGGCGAGAGGCAGTAACTAACCGAGCGAGAGATTATCAACAGGTTTCATTTCCGAAAATATTGTTTAAAACAGTAATTTCCTGAAGAGTATGAATAATAGAATAAGCAATATGATTCACATTTCAATACGGATAAGGGCTCCACCAAGAGATTGTTTTTTTTTCCATCGCACTAAACTAAAAAGGAATCGTTGACGTTAGCCTTAGTTCCCCTTTGGCCTCTTCAGTGCCAGTCTTAGATTGAATTTGCTGCAAGAGCGATAGACCTGTAAATTCCCCAAAGACCTACAGTGAGCTGTGTATTCCTCCTAACAGAAGAGCTACCTTCTTGTAGTTCTTGTAGAAGGTATACCTTACCCAGATTGCAGTAGTTCTATCCCAATCGATGAAAAAGCCGGCACCTTCATTCATGGTGCTTGAAGAAACAGCAGGTTAATCCGTAAACGTTAGTCACAAGGGGTACAGGAGTGATGTCACGGGAATTGATGATAAGTATGCAGGTTCCAGCTAAGCTAACGTAGCAGTTGGTGGTCCTCGTATCGATAGATCTCGCCCTCTATTTCTATCTGTTGGTGGCTTCTTGGCTGTTCTCGCAGCTTCTCAACAGCTGGCGTGGGTTCTCTACAACCTGTTGTTTTTGTTGCTTCCTTGCAGTCCGTTCCTGTTGGTCGAATGGCTGCTTTAGTCTTGTTGTTCAAGAACGGCGGCTCTGCTGAGGAAATCAACGATCGGACTATTATTCCTCAAAGACCTTTCGCCAATTGATCCAGAATCGATTTGACAAACAAAATAGGCGTTGATTTGAGCATGTCTTAGATTGAACTTGTTGCAGGTTCGATAAGGGTAAGCGGATTCCCAAGAAACCTAGCGAAGACTTCCCTGGCTCTGTCATTCTGATTGGACTGTAGATGATTAAACCATATATTTGAATCTACCAAATTTCTTCTAGATCGTTCGTTTTAGATGGTATGATTGGCTACCGGGTTCCCTGCCAATGATGTTATAGATACGGAAGTTGCCCTCTTAATGAGTATAGAAATCGTTTTCAGTGGGAAAATAGCGCTAACATTATATTCGGTCGTACCGCTGGTTCCCTGTTCTACAGGGGTTTCTCGGCGAAGCTTTACAGTCTCTCTCGTGACCCTACTATGAAAAACACGCCGCAGATTAGCCATGAAAAAGACGACATGTGCTACAACAAATCATCCTTTCAGAATGACACAACTTTGGTTTGGCCAAATCCTGTCCTGCGGGACTAAAATCTGCAAAATAAAGTAGTTTTCGCTCGTTATATTCGCTAGGCCCGCATTCTGCATAGTAACATTCGTTTCTTCCAAAACAAAGCATACGCTTTGGACGTATTTGCGGAACATTTAGGGTTTTCTTTTCTGATTTTTTTCAATCTAGCCTTTTGTTCAACAACTCTTTCTTTTTGGTTCACTAATCCGTCATCCTCCTCAAAGTCTAAATCATAGCGATCCTACGGATCAAGCTCTAGTACATCGTCATCAATTTCTGTACTTTGTGAAGTGTCTATAGCGGTGTCTACGTAGTAATCATACTCGTCATGGGAGGTTGAGCCGTAAATTGCTTATCTCACGCAGCATGAAAATGAAGGGTTTTCGATGAAGCGGTTCATGCGGTCGGGCGGGGGTTTCTGTATCTCGATGTCATTTAAAAAATCCAAGTGCGCACGCAGGCAGTTTAACCAACTTAGACTACAATCCACGACACCGCTTTCTCCGGCCGGAATCTCCATCAACGCAATGATCAACATCCTCCATGCCCTTCGTGACAGCAAGCAACACTGACTCTTGACTCAGATTCTTTGTTTGCCGTGATCCCCTTTTTGCAAAATAAAATATACCCCCTTTCCCCCCAATAATTGAGATAGTCGTCGTTTTTGCTTCCAACACTATGGATGGTTAGAATGTATACAGCCTGTAGCTGTTGTACTGCTCGTAGCCCTCGTTACGTTATTTTGTGCCGCTTCATCGTTGAGTCTTCTTGCCCAACCTTTTCGTTAGTAGTGTTTGCAGTAATGGGTGTAATCTCCCGCCAGGTCTCCGGTTTCACTTCCGCTGCTGTAATGACATGTGCCCATTCTTCCGCCCGCGCAAGCAAGCAAGCAAGCAAGCAAGCAAGCAAGCAAGCAAGAAGGGGAACTCCAAAGAGGCAAAGAATTAGCAATGCCCACAGCCTCGGTAGCGTAGCAGGATCTTCCAGTGAGTGTTGAATAAGCAAAATATACGAGGCCATTGGACCTCATCAAACTCTTTTGCGACACCTTTTCGTTCGACTAAACAAATCAGCGAGACCGTGCTGCTGCTGCGTGGGACCTCAAACAGTTGCCTGATACTTCAGGCGTGTAAATAAGAAAATCCAAATAACAATTGTTACGTTTATAGCCTATAACTGGCTTGATCCGGCTTTCTTTCTTGGGCGAGGCCCGAAAGAAAAGAAGCCGTTTAAAGTCTGACAGACTGTAAAAGAGTAAGTATTAGCCATGGTGATTCTATTTTGTTCTTCTTAATATATTAAAAGTTATTACTTCGGAAACGGTAGAGCCTCTAGCAAGCCGGTGGTGCAAGCGAATAAGGTGAATGGGACCCTACTTTTCTATCGGGAGTATTTCGTTTTATGAAAAAACCTCATAAAGCCCGTATATGCCCGGGTTCATATATCAAAATAAACCCTAATCTTGGCTCGGAAAGTCGAAGCGGGAAGTGGCCGAATGAAAAAAGCGTTTGATTTCAGTAAATCCGCTTTCAAAAGAGAGATTCGAATCGTATCTCCTCCCTTAATGCCAAAGTATACTTCGTATTCAAGAAGGAAAAACGAAGTGCAATGAGTTTAATGGTGCTCGACCTTTCATGCGATTAGGAAATTCCACGGCAATGGTCCCGCGAATTCGAGAAGTTACCACCGGAATGGCCAGCCCAATTGCGAATTCCGCAACTGCCACCGTTAACACTAGTAAAGTGAGTGATTAACCCATCATATCATCCGAATAGACAGAAAATACCGGAGAGTTCAAATTGACAGCCAATAACATTAACTCAATTAGCGTCGGCATAATAGTAATATTCCTTCTATTTGAGAGAATTCCCTGAATACCTGAAAGAGAGGAAATCATGGAAAATGTCAAATATTTGACCAGATCCGTAAGAAAAAGTCTTTCTTCGTTTCATAAAAATCGTAGTGAGATTGGTTCTTTATAATCATGGCTGTTTAAAAAGAAGTGAAAAGGGGCAAGT
>ERZ1034383.226-NODE-226-length-11513-cov-1.965875_pt1 | contig 11513 bp, 8 predicted proteins | sample MGYA00520613_ERZ1034383 | MGnify/ENA primary metagenome ERZ1034383 (study PRJEB33736, sample SAMEA104288467) | Azolla filiculoides | biome: Urban; feature: water surface; material: ditch water | place: Netherlands | collected 2014 ... | reverse complement strand
TGCCGACACTCCCCTTAAAGATGATTAATCTAGTCATATTTTGTTGCCCGTCGGAAACTCCGTTTATATACCGGCGCTTAGCGCGGCAGGCCGCCCATCGATACGGGTTCGCTGCTTCCCCATATCCGTGATCTCTCCCAGGTCACTTTCCGAAATTCCTCGCCTCCCGAAAAGGATCGCGCCATGACATTTTCTCTCAATCAGCTCCGTCCGCATGGTCATCTTCTGAGCTCCACCATACTGGCGGGTGCCATGGCTGTTGCATTCATGCCGGTTGCGGCTCTTGCGCAGGACCAGGCGGATGGCACAACGCAGCTTGCGCCGATCGTCGTCAATGGGGCGAGCACAGGCACTGCCAGCGAGGACAACAATACCGTCGTTCCCAAGCGCTCCTCGTCCGCATTGAAAACCGACACGCCGCTCGTCGAGACGCCGCGCTCGGTTTCCGTCGTGACCCGCAAGGAGATGGAACAGCGCGCGGTCACCGACATGATCCAGGCAACGCGCTACAGTTCCGGCGTGACCACCGGTGCGTTTGGCTACGATCCACGTTTCGACCAGATCTATATCCGCGGCATCGAAACGACGACCGCCGGCGACTTCCGTGACGGTCTGCGCCAGCCGATCATGACCTATGGCTCGTTCGCGACGGAAGTCTATACGCTGGACCGGATCGAGGTGCTGAAGGGTCCGGTATCGGTGATGTACGGTGCGGCGAGCGCTGCCGGTATCGTCAACCGCATTTCCAAGCTGCCGCAGGAAGAAGCCCATCACGAGGTTGAACTGCAATACGGCACCGTCGGTCGCAAGCAGGCCGCCTTCGACTTTGGCGGCCCGATCAATGACGAATTGTTCTACCGTATGGTCGGCGTCGCCCGCGAAGGCGAAGGCAGCTATGACATCGCCGACGATCGCTATCTCCTGCAGCCGTCGTTTACCTGGAAGCCGAGCGATGACACGACATTCACCGTCTACGGCCTGGCGCAGAAGGGCGAGACAGGCGCGAGCGCCTGGAGCTACCTGGAGGGCGATGACGTCTTCCTCTATACCGACCCGGACTTCAACAGCCAGAAGGTCGAGCAGTATCAACTTGGCTATCAGCTCGAGCATGAGTTCGACAACGGCCTGACCTTCCGCCAGAACGCCCGCGTCGGCGATGTCGATCTCACAGCGCACTACCTCAACCGAGTCCTCGTCAATGCCGATGGCACGTGGCCGACGACTTCGGTGACGGACGACATGCGCACCTACCAGATCGATAACCAGCTCGAAGGCCAGTTCGATACCGGCAGCATTGCCCACACACTGCTCACGGGTCTCGACTACACCTATGTCACCTCGGATTTTGCCATGGGCAGCGGCAGCGTGGCTGCGGGCGCGCCCGGCTCCAGCGTGGCGATCCCGGCGCTCACGACCTTTAGCGGCAGCGACCTCAGCCAGACCGGCATATACGCCCAGGACCAGATGGAATTTGGCAACTGGCGCGCCGTGGGCGGTCTCCGTTATGACTGGGCGCATCAGGAATCGACCGACAAGGTTGCTGGAACCACTGATGTGAAGGATGACGGCGTCCTCTCCGGCCAGGTGGGGCTGCTCTACCTCTTCGACAATGGCATCGCGCCCTATGTCAGCTACGGCACATCCTTCGTGCCGTCCACGAACCTGTCCGTTACCGGTGAGGTGCTTGACCCGACGAAGGGCCGGCAGATTGAGGCAGGCGTCAAGTATCAGCCGGACGGCGAGAGCTTCTCGTTGAACGCCGCCGTCTACCAGCTGGTGGAAACCGGCAAGCCGCAATATGCCGGCTATTCGAGCTTCTATTATTATGAGAACTCGGGTGAGAACACCTATACGGGCTTTGAACTCGAAGGACGCAACGAATTCGACAATGGCATCAGCCTGGTCGCGGCCTATACCTACGCGCATGCCGAAATCACCGACAATATCGATCCGACGCTGATCGGCAATGCGCCTTCCACGGCTCCGCGTCATGTCGCATCGCTGTGGGTGAACTATGCTGTTCCGGATGACTCCGTTCTGGCGGGCCTCAGTGTCGGTGCCGGCATCCGTGCCATGGGCGATTCCTTCACCAGCGACGCCAACACCGGCAAGAACGCCGGCGCCGCCTATTTCGATGCGGCGCTGTCCTATGACTTCGGCGCAAAGTCACCGGACCTGAAAGGCCTCTCGCTCTCGATCAGCGCGACGAACCTCGCCGACAGGCGCGAAGAGGTCTGCACCGACGGGTATTGCTATACCGGCCAGAGCCGTACGGTTCTCGGCTCGCTGAAATACAAGTGGTAGCCGTCTGAAGCCCGCGTCGGCTTCTGGACAATTGCCGTCCCTTTCCTGTTCCAGCGCTCATGCGAGATGCCGGAACAGGCGTTTCAGGCGCGGCCGATGATGCGGAAACGGGCGAAATCGCCACCTGAAATGTATTGTGGAGCAAGCATGACCGAGAATGCCTATCATTTTCCCGGGACGGTCTATTTCGACATGCAGCCGGCTGCGGGCGGAGAGCCCTATCGGATCTTCCTGTTCACGCCGAAGGGAGAGCCGCCGGCCGAGGGTTGGCCGCTGCTGGTCACGACCGACGGCAATGCAACCTTTCCCTTTGCCGTCGCCAGCCTGGCGACGCAGGCGCCGTACCCGGCCGGAACCAATGTCGAGTGGGGTGTTGTCGCGGCGATCGGATATCCCGGCGACGAACCGTACGATGCCCTGCGACGGGCATGGGACCTGGGGCCGCCGCCGATCAAAACCTATCCGCCCTATTTCGAAGGCGGGCCTCCCGTGCGCATCGGCGGCACCGGAGAACTGCTCGACTTCATCGAGAGACAACTGCTTCCGCATCTCGACGGCATCGTGAAGATCGACGCCGGCCGCCGGTCGCTGTTCGGACATTCCTTCGGCGGCCTTTTCACCCTCTACGCTCTCTTCGACCGACCGGGGCTGTTTTCCAACTGGATCGCCGCCAGCCCGACGATCTACTGGGAAGGCAGCGAAATCCTCAACAACGAGGCGCGTCGTGCAGACATGAAGGGCCGCCGGATCTTCCTGCATCTGTCGGCCGGCGAACATGAGGGGGATGCGCTTGCGCCATTCCAGTCCCGCAACCCGGATGCCGGCACTCGTCTCGAGAAGAAGAAGGTCGAGAGGACGGTTGCACTGGCGCAGGAAATGGCGGAGAGGCTGAGCCGCCGTCGCGACGGCATTCGCACGGCGTTCGAGATTTTCCCCGGGCAGACCCACATGTCCGTCCTCGGACCAGCCGTCAATCGCGCCGTGAGCATCGCATTCGAGGTGGTCGGCCGCGACGCCTGACCGATGCCGGGCTGAAGGCTGCCTTCATTCCCGTCGCCGGCCCCGGGCTGGTCGCATGGCTGGACACATTTCTCCGAACCATGATAGTCGCTTGTGCTGCGCGATGGCTGGTCAATTCCAGACATCGCTGCAATTGTTGAATTCAGGCGTTCGTCATGCGGCGCCGCCATTCTCTTGAGAGAGCACGACTATGGCAGACGAGATCAAGGCAGCAGGCAAGATCAAGGCAGGTGGCAAGAAAATTCGTATGGGCCAGGCGGTCCGCCAGGTGACGGTCGATGCCGGGCTGCTGCCGAAGGTGGCCGGCGCGCCGACTTCCAAGGCTGCAGGGGGCAAGGCTGCAGAAGGCAAGGCGCGCGTCAGCGTCGTTTCGCCTGTTACGCCGGCGGTTCTTGCCATGCGCAAGTCGATGAAGCAGCAGTCGGCGAAGGCCAAGGTTGCCAAGGTCACCGCCGCGATCGATGCCGGCGGCGTGCCGGCGGCGGAAGCCAAGGCGCTGGTGTTGGCCCATCTGGCCAAGATCGCCGGGACTTCGGCCGTTGCCGAAAAACTCTATCGCAGCATCTCGAGGCCTTCGGCGGCCGCACGCCGGCCCAGCTCGTCCGTGCCGGTGAGCTCAGGGCCCTGCTTGTGCATCTGAGCGCCGCCATGCCGGCAACCAAGGCTTAACCGCAGGTCCTTGCCGCCCTTCCGGCTCCTGATCGCGATCCCGTACGGTGGCTTGCTGTCGCCGTATTCAGGGGGGCAACGTCTGCTTCGCACCTGCACTGCAACCGCTTGGTGATTGTGCATGTGCGAGATGGATGTTAGCACTTCTGCGATGAACACCTGGAAAAAACGGCATGTTGCTAGAGCCTAGCGCCTCCTTCGAGGCGTTGCAGCGCGATTTTCGCTGGGAGATTCCGGCTGATTTCAACATCGGCCGGGCGGTCTGCGACGATTGGGCCCGGCGCGATCCCGATCGGATCTGCCTCGAACATTTCAGTCCCGACGGCCGGCATCTCTCGCTGACCTACGGCGCGCTTGCCGCGCAATCGTCGGCCTTTGCCCATGCGCTGGTGTCACTCGGTGTCAAACCGGGAGACCGGGTGGCGCTGCTACTGCCGCAATGTTTCGAGACCGTAATTGCCCATCTGGCGATCTACAAGATGGGCGCGATTGCCCTGCCTCTGGCGCTTCTGTTTGGCGCGGAGGCGCTGGAATACCGGCTGAGCAATGCCGGCGCCACGGTCGTGGTGACGAACGCATTCGGACTGTCGCGGCTGGCGCCGATCCGCGCCCGACTGGATGGCCTGCGACATGTCGTGTCGATCGATCCAGCGGATGCGCCGGTGCGGTCATTCGCGACGCTGGTCGAGCAGCATCCGGATAGCTTCGACATCGTCGCCTCCGGCCCGGACGATCCGGCGCTGATGATCTACACGTCGGGCACGACAGGGGCGCCGAAGGGCGCCCTGCATGGTCACCGGGTGCTGGCCGGGCATATGCCGGGTTTCCAGCTGGCGCATGATTTTCCGCCGCAACCCGACGACCGGATGTGGACGCCGTCGGACTGGGCCTGGGCGGGCGGCCTTTTGAATGCGTTGCTGCCTTCGCTGCTGCTTGGCATCCCGGTGGTCTCGTCGCCGGCGCAAAAATTCGATGCGCATATGGCCTTCCGGATCATGGCGGAGATGAAGGTGCGCAATGCCTTCATTCCGCCGACGGCGCTCCGGCTGCTGGCGGCGGTGGAGCAGCCGCGTCAGCACTATGATCTGGTCCTGCGCAGCATCGGTTCGGCCGGTGAATCGCTCGGGCGCGAGACCTATGAATGGGTGAAGACGGCGCTCGGCATCGTGCCGAACGAGTTCTACGGCCAGACCGAGTGCAATTTCGTGTTGTCGTCGGCGGCCCATCTCGGTGTGTCGAAAGCCGGCTTCATCGGCAAGAGCGTGCCCGGGCACCGGGTGGCGATCATCGACGAGGCCGGCCATGAACTGCCGGCGGGCGAGACCGGGCAGGTGGCGATCGCCAGGCCCGACCCGGTGATGTTTCTCGGCTACTGGCAGAATCCGGAGGCGACGGCCGCCAAGTTCGTCGGTGACTGGATGAAGACCGGAGATCTCGGCCGGCAGGACGAGGACGGCTATGTGCAGTTCTTCGGCCGCGACGACGACGTGATCACCTCGTCCGGCTACCGGATCGGACCGGCGGAAATCGAGGATTGCCTGATCAGCCATCCGGCCGTGCGGCTGGCGGCGGTGATTGGCAAGCCGGATGCGCTGAGAACCGAGATCGTCAAGGCTTTCGTCGTGCTGCAGGCGGGTTTTTCCGGCAGCGAGGCGCTGGCGTCAGACGTCCGCGATTGGGTCAAGCATCGGCTGTCGATGCATGAATATCCGCGCGAAGTGGCCTTCGTAGAGGAACTGCCGCTGACCACCAGCGGCAAGGTCATCCGGCGATTGCTGCGCGACCGCGAGGTCGCGCTTTCGTCCGGCTGAAGCCATTGCCAGGCTGATGCTCAGCTGCCGAAACGGCGGCTGAGGATCTTGTCGCGCAGGATGCGGGCGATGTTGCGGGTATTGCGATACATGTGTAGTTGCGTGCCGACCTGGCGCACGTCACGATCGGCATTCGACCTCAGGCCGATCACCAGCGTGCCCATGGCCTCGCGCTCCTGCCAGAAGCGGCTCATGATCGGATGGTCGGGGACCGCGCAGCTGTCGGTGCGCTCGATATTGGCATCGTCGAGATGCCATTCGGTCAGGTCGGCCATCAGCAGCTTGCCCGGCGAGAAGCGGGCATAGTCCTCGTCATAGGCGGTCTTCCAGGTATAGGCCTCGCCGGCCATGATGAAGACGACCATGGAGGCGACCGCGCTGCCGTTCAGGTCGAGCGTGTGGATGCGGACCTGGTCTGCTTCGGCCAGATTGGTGATGGCCTCGCGGGCAAAGGCCGCACGCAGACGGTCGGTGATCATCGCCGAGCGCTTGCGGCCCTTCCAGCCGCTGGCCTCGAGCGCTAGAAATTCCTCCATGCGCAGGCGGATCTCTTCCGGCTGACGGGCGACATTGTAGCTGACAGGCCCCAGTTCGCTGAGCAGGCGGAACTGGCGGCGCATTTCGCGCAGATGGTTCTTCGCCAGGCTGTTCTGCAGGTAGGTCTGGCCATCCTCTGCGCTGTGCAGCATCGGGCGTTCATAGGGGCTGGTGATGGTCAGCGGCAGTTCGCGACCAAGCGCCACGGCCTTGGCAAGATGGGCGAAGCGGCCGTTCAGCCTGAGGTCCGGCAGGACCAGCACGCCGGGCAGCTTGGCTTCCGGCCGGGCAATCGCCTCGAACAGGTTGTCAAGCGTTTCGGCAGCGCCCTCGGCATCGACCAGCGGCGTGCCGAGCGGGCCGAAGGGATTGGCCCAGACGCGGATGATCGAAGGGCCGACCGAGAAGCCGGGTTTCTCGACGGAGAAGGGAAACAGCATGCGCAGGCGCGAGCGTCGCTCGTCTTCGTCGCGGATCACGGCGAGGCGCACCTGGCGTTCCTCGAGCCGCGGCATGGCCGGCGCAAGGAAACGCGGCGCGAAGAAGACGTTGGCTTCCATGACGCGGTAGGTCAGGTGGTCGAGTTCGTCCTGCAGGTCGTAGCCCATCTGACCTGGATAGATGCTCAGGTGGCGGCCCGGGCGGCCGACGGCCATCTCGGTATCGGCGCCGACACGCATCTCGCGGCGGTTGGCGAGGCTGCCGATCAGGCGATTGGCATCGCTGTTCATGCTCTCGTTGTAGATGGGCTTTTCCGGCATGGTCAGGCAGCCCCTTTCGTCTTGTTCATCAGCGACAGGGGGTCGGCGAAGGCAAAGACCACGATGCCCAGGGCACGACGCACGGTGATGTGCAGGAGGATGGCTTCGACCATGGTGGCAGCCGCCGTTGCAATGGCAGCACCGGCCAGGCCGTAGATGGGGATCAGGGTCACGTTCAATCCGATATTCGTCGACAGCGCTGCGACATACAGCAGGACGCAGAGTTTTTGCCGGCCGGCCATGGTCAGCAGCATTTCGGCAGGGCCGACCAGCGCCTTGGCCATGTTGCCGGCAAACAGGATCACCATCAGATGGTAGCCGGCGGTGAAGGCCGCGCCGAACAGCGAGAGCAGGACATTGCCGAGGATGAGCACAAGGCCGCCCACGGCAAGCGATGGCCAGAAACTCCAACGGGCCGCGGTGCCGGCAAAGCTCGCCAGCGACGCCTTGTCGCCCGCCGCCATCATTGCGGAAAACTGCGGCGTGGCGCCGGCCTTGACGGCAAAATAGACGAATTGCACCAGCGCCATGGTCTTGGCTGCGGCGAAATAGATGCCGACCTGGTCGGGCGGCAGATAGAGACCGACGACGACGACATCGGAATTGGTCAGCAGGAAGCCGAAGCCTTCGATCAGGAAGATCGGCAGGGCGACCCTGAACCAGGCGAGGAAATCGATCTTGCGGGCGCCCTTGTCGAAGCGCTGGACCATGCGGTGGTCGATGGTGAGGAACTGACCGATCGTCGTGACATAGGTGGCGGCCAAAGCGGCCTGCATGGCGGTGGTGGCCGTCGGCGGCGCGCCCAGTGCGACGGCGGCAAGCATGAAGGCGAGGATCAGCGTCGGGCGGATGATATAGGTCGGGCTCATCGCCGTGACCGGCCAGCTGTTGGCGCGGGCCGTGCCGTCGAGCACGTCGCCGAGCGCAATCATCGGCAAGGCGAAGAAGGCGAGGAACAGCGGCACCATGTAATAGTGGTCGATCACCGCACCGAAGACATGCAGCCCGGCAAGGCCGACCAGCGCGATCAGGCTGGCGCAGCTCATGGCGAAGACGCGGGCGGTCATGGTCAGGCCGCGGATTTCGTCATGGGCGTTGGCCACCCGGTACTGCGGCAGAAAGCGGATGATCGCGGTGTGGAAGCCGAGGCAGGAAAGATTGCCGAACAGAACCACGAGCACCCAGACGAAGACGAAGATGCCGTATTCGAACTCGCCCATCAGGCGGGCCTGGATGATCTGCGAGGCAAAGGCGATGCCGGCGCTGGCGACGCGGATGGCGAAGGCGATCAGGGTCATGCGCTGGGCGCGGCCGGTGTCGTCGTTGCGGGCAAGGATGCCGCAGAGTTTGCGGACGAGCGGATGCAGGCCCGAAGGCAGCCATTTTTCCGCTGTCTGGAGAACCGCCATCACTGATACGCACAACTCGTTGCAGGGCTTTCGATGCGGCTGAAGATCGCAGCGGGGAGCCTGAATGATTGGTCTGACGGGAAAAACAGCGAGACGGATCAGGCCGCAGGCCGTCAGACGCGACGTCCGCAGACTGGCAGAACACGGTTAAGAAACGGTTCAAGGGCTGATCTATATGCCAAACAAATGGGGCGGCTCGAAAGCCGCCCCCATTGAGAAAAACGTCGTCTTCCCAAGCGCGTCAGGCGCTTTCGAACGCGCCGTGGCAATGCTTGTATTTCTTGCCGGAGCCGCAGGGGCAGGCTTCGTTGCGGCCGATACGACCCCAGGTCGAAGGCTGGTCAGGATCGCGGTTTTCCGGTGCGACGAAACCGGCGGTGCTTTCGTCTGCACCTTCGCCGAAGTCGTCCTCGCCGGTGGTCGCATCGATATGATGACCTTCCATAGCCGGTGTCGTCGGTACTGGCGGGGCATCACGAACCAGCTCGACGCGCGACATCTGCATGGTCGCTGCATCGCGCAGGTTGGCGAGAAGGGCCTGGAAGAGTTCGAAGGCTTCGGCCTTGTATTCCTGCAGCGGATCACGCTGGGCATAGCCACGGAAGCCGACGACCGAACGCAGATGGTCGAGGTTGACGATGTGCTCGCGCCACAGGTTGTCAATGGTCTGCAGGATGACCGAACGTTCGACATAGGCCATCAGTTCGCCGCCGAAACGCTCAGCCTTGTCGGCGGCTGCCTTGTCGGCGGCTTCGGTAATGCGGGTCAGGATATCGTCTTCGGCAATGCCTTCTTCGGCGGCCCATTCCTCGATCGGCAGATCGAGATTGAGGGTCATCGCGACCTTCTGCTTCAGGCCCTGGACATCCCACTGCTCGACATAGGCATGTTCGGGAATGTGAATCGACACCATGGTCTCGATGACTTCGTGACGCATGTCGGCGATCGTCGAGGAGACGTCGGCGGCATCCATCAGCTCGAGGCGCTGCTCGAAGATGACCTTGCGCTGATCGTTCAGCACGTCGTCATATTTGAGCAGATTCTTGCGGATGTCGAAGTTGCGGGCTTCAACCTTCTTCTGGGCGCGTTCGAGCGCCTTGTTGATCCAAGGATGCACGATGGCTTCGCCGTCTTTCAGGCCAAGCTTGGTCAGCATCGAATCCATGCGGTCCGAGCCGAAGATGCGCATCAGGTCGTCCTGCAGCGACAGGTAGAACTTGGAGCGGCCCGGGTCGCCCTGACGGCCGGAGCGGCCGCGCAGCTGGTTGTCGATACGGCGGCTTTCGTGGCGTTCGGTGGCGATGACGTAGAGGCCGCCGGCTTCCAGCGCCTTCTGCTTCAACGCCTGCACTTCGGCACGGATCGCCGCTTCCTTGGCATCGCGCTCGGCGCCCGGCTCCATGTCGGCCAGTTCGTGCTCGAGACGCATGTCGATATTGCCGCCGAGCTGGATATCGGTGCCGCGGCCGGCCATGTTGGTGGCGATGGTGACCGCACCGGGAACACCGGCCTGCGACACGATATAGGCTTCCTGCTCGTGGTAACGGGCGTTCAGGACCTTGAAGTCCTTGAAGCCGGACTTGCTCAGCATGTCGGCGAGCAGTTCGGACTTTTCGATCGAGGTGGTGCCGACCAGAACCGGCTGGTTGCGCTCGCTGGCCGCCTTGATCTCGTCGATGATCGCCTTGAATTTTTCCTCGAAGGTCCGGTAGACCTCGTCGTCCTCGTCGATGCGCTTGATCGGCAGGTTGGTCGGGACTTCGATGACTTCGAGACCGTAGATGTTGGCGAATTCTTCCGCCTCGGTCGATGCCGTGCCGGTCATGCCGGCGAGCTTGGAATACATGCGGAAATAGTTCTGGAAGGTGATCGAGGCCAGCGTCTGGTTTTCCGGCTGGATCTTGACTTTTTCCTTCGCTTCCAGCGCCTGATGCTGGCCTTCGGAATAGCGGCGTCCCGGCATCATGCGGCCGGTGAATTCGTCGATGATGACGATTTCGTCGTTGCGGACGATATAGTCCTTGTCGCGGCTGAACAGCTTGTGGGCCTTCAGCGCATTGTTGATGTGGTGGACGATCGCGACATTCTCGACGTCGTAAAGCGATTCACCCTTGAGCAGGCCAGCCTCACGCAGGAGGTTCTCGAGCTTCTCTGTGCCGACTTCGGAGAAATTGGCCGAGCGCTGCTTCTCGTCGATCTCGTAGTCTTCGTCGCTGAGAAGCGGGATATAGGCGTCGATCGTGTTGTAGAGGTCCGAACGGTCGTCGAGCGGGCCGGAGATGATCAGCGGGGTGCGGGCCTCATCGACGAGGATCGAGTCAACTTCGTCGACGATCGCGTAGTTGTGGCCGCGCTGGACCATCTGGCCGCGCTCATACTTCATGTTGTCGCGCAGATAGTCGAAGCCGTATTCGTTGTTGGTGCCGTAGGTGATGTCGCAGGCATAGGCCGCCTTGCGCTCGGCATCGTCGAGGCCGTGCACGATCACGCCGGTGGTCAGCCCCAGGAACGCGTAGATCTGGCCCATCCAGCCGGAGTCGCGGCGGGCGAGGTAGTCGTTCACGGTGACGACGTGGACGCCCTTGCCGGTCAGGGCGTTCAAGTAGACTGGCAGAGTGGCGACAAGGGTCTTACCTTCGCCCGTCTTCATTTCAGCGATATCGCCCTGGTGAAGGACCATGCCGCCAATCAGCTGAACATCGAAATGGCGCTGTCCGAGCGTACGCTTGGCAGCCTCGCGAACGGTGGCGAATGCGGGCACCAGGAGATCGTCGACAGATGCACCCTCTGCGAGCTGCTTGCGGAACATGACTGTGCGTTCGCGCAGCTCTTCGTCGGACAGCTTCTGGATCTCGTCCTCCAGAGCGTTGATCGCCGCAACTCGCGACCGGAAACCTTTGACCCTCCGTTCGTTAGAAGAGCCGAAGATTTTCGAGGCGAGATTACCGAACGACAGCATCTTTGAGTTCCGTCCCTACAAAATTCGTCTTAACCGCGCGCCC
>ERZ1034383.225-NODE-225-length-11589-cov-2.736952_pt1 | contig 11589 bp, 9 predicted proteins | sample MGYA00520613_ERZ1034383 | MGnify/ENA primary metagenome ERZ1034383 (study PRJEB33736, sample SAMEA104288467) | Azolla filiculoides | biome: Urban; feature: water surface; material: ditch water | place: Netherlands | collected 2014 ... | reverse complement strand
GTCACGGCAACCTTGCTGCTGGTCAAGGCAACATGCGGATTGTTCAAGGTCAAGCCGAAGCCAACCCGCCAGATCGGGGCATATATGATCGGCACGGCCGCGATGATGTGGTTTATCCCCCGAATCGTCAACTTGGTGGCGTGATGATTTAAAACAGGAAAACCAGCAGGTTCCTCAATGACCGCCTGTACGTTGAAAACACAGCGGTAGGTAAACTTGAGAACGCAAAAACTGCCCCCATCAAATGGAGGCGGCGAGGAGGGTTTGAAGTTAAGCGATTGTTATATAGCCGTAATCGGCGATTTATGTCTGAAGTGGTTGCGGGGGCTGACTTCAAATCTCCACAGTCAGCAAATGTCGGTCTCGGTCAAAACCTGCCCGAGGATGACGCTGGCAGGCGAGTATTTAAGGCGACGACTGAGGTCACCAACACGGTGCCCATCCCTCTGTCATCTTGGTCCCCGGGTCTAGCCCGAGGGCTCCCGCGCGCTCCGTCATCCTCGGGCAGGTTTTGACCGGGACCGACATTTGTTCACTGTAGAGATTTGAATGCGGTCCCCCGTACCAATTCCAGCATAAATCGCTGATTATCGCGATAGAGGGACTAATTAGGCCGCCTTCGAACGGCCCTCTGCATTTTGTCTGGTGTGGCAGCTCTGCCCCATAAGGCGACATCATTAAATTCGCAATGTCCGCCTGGAACGGGGCCGGGAACGGACTGGCGGCTTCCGGGCTCGAAGTTAGGCGAAGTTGCCATTCTCTCGCACGCACAATTTATGCGCTTTCGACCTGAAGCCGTCATTCAGACAGCTTGTATCTATTGGCGGCTTTGCCGGCGGCAGCCTAAAGAAACTCCGGCTCAGGCCCTTTTTCGTATTTTCGTCCCTTTTGGAGAGAGGTGGCTCGGTTTGTCTGAACAGTTTCGGGCGTTTCGCTAAGTGGATTTCCGCCTCGATTATGCTGCCACCATCATTGGTTCCAGCGCGTTGAAGTAGGCCTGATCCGGTGTCTTCCGGTCAAGGGATGAATGTGGGCGTCGGCTATTGTAGAAGGTCAGATAGCGGCCGATGCCAGCGCGGGCCTCGGACACTGTTTTATAGGCGTGGAGGTAGACTTCCTCGTATTTGATCGAACGCCAGAGCCGCTCGACGAAGACGTTGTCCCGCCACGCACCCTTGCCATCCATCGAGATGGCGATTTCCGCCTTCCTCAGCACCGTCGTGAAGTCCATCGAGGTGAACTGCGAGCCCTGGTCGGTATTGAATATGTCGGGTCTGTCATAACGGGCCAGCGCTTCCTCGACTGCTTCGATGCAGAAGGCTGCTTCCATCGTGATCGACAGTCGCCACGTCAGAACCCTCCGGCTGAACCAGTCCACAACGGCGCAGAGATAGACAAATCCGCGAGCCATCGGAACATAGGTCAGGTCCATCGCCCAGACCTGATTGGGTCTGGTAACCGCCAGCTTGCGCAGGAGGTAGGGATAGATTTTATGCCCAGGTGCCGGTTTCGACGTGTTCGGGCGACGGTAGATCGCCTCGATGCCCATTTTCTTCATCAGCGTGGCGACGTGCAGCCGCCCAGTCTCCAGCCCTTCTCCTCTCAAGAGCCCTTGGCTAACATCCGACTTCCGGCAAATGGATAGTCGAGATGCAACTCGTCGATCCGGCGCATCAGAGCCAGATCGCCGTCAGACACCGGACGCGGCGAATAATAGACACTGCCACGGCTGAAGCCGAGAAGCTTCGCCTGGCGCACGACGGATAGCTTATGCTCGCGGTCGATCATTTCTTTCCGCTCAGCAATCCCGCCTTGCCGAGCGCTCCGGCTAAAAAATCATTCTCCAGCGTCAGCTCCCCGATCTCTGTGCAAACGCAGTTTGTCACGTGGCGTGCAGCGTTTTGACATCGACGGGTGGACCCGCCGGTTCCGCCTTCGCTTCATCGCCGAAAACGCCTGTCGCCCCCTCAAGGAGCTGGTCTTTCCACTGCTTGATCTGGTTGGCGTGCACGTCAAACTGCTGGGACAGTTCCACCAGCGTCTGCTCGCCTCGAATGGCGGCGAGCGCCACTTTTGCCTTGAAAGCCGGGCTATGGTTCCGGCGCGGTCGTCTCGTCATGGTATCTCCAATGAAAGAACACAAGGGACAAAACACCTCGCTTTGGCGGCTATTTCTTGGGTTGGGTGATGTTTTGACCGGCGTTTTGACCGATCGGCTAAATCTCTTCCTTCCGCTGGACTGGTTGTTCCCGTCCTTCGGTCTTGAACCATTCTCCAATGCGTGACCCTGATGCCGCTTCTGGCTTCGGTCACAGAGTGGCGTTCGGCTCCCGGTTTCCCATTCTCCTGTAAGAGCGCAGTCCGGCGTTGCCGGGATCGCTAAGATATCATCAGGACAACCGAGATATCGTTGACACGCCTTCCTGCCCATTTACGTCGCGCTGCTCGTAAGCGCGCTGGTCACGCAGGATCTGGAAGGTGATCGTCAAAAGCTTGCGCGCGATCGCAACACGCGCCTTGTTGGTTCCTCTAGTCTTCAGATGCTCATACTGGACGCGCAGCCGCGGATCGGTGGCGATGGCAGGTGCGACCGCTTCCACGAACGCCCAGCGTAGCCACTTGTTGCCCTGCTTGATGATCTTGCCGTGGAAGGTCTTGCCGCCGGAGGAATAGGTCGACGGTACAAGCCCGGCGTAGGCGGCAAGCTTCTTGGCATTCCGGAAGCGGCTGATGTCGTCAATCTCCGCATCGATCAGCCGGGCGAAGAACTCACCGATGCCGGGGATTGTCTTCAACAGCTTCACATTGGCATTGGCCTTGGTCATCGCCCGGATCGTCGTCTCCGACTGCTTGATCCGTTCATTGATGTCACCGATGAAGTCGAGACCACGATCGATCTGGATGCGGTCGATCTCCGAGACCTTCACTTGCGCCAGCTGGACGCGGCCGGTCTTGCCGAACAGGTCACCGAGCTTCCTCAGCAGTGCTGTCTGCTCCGGATAGCGATCAAAGACGGTAACGACCCGGTTCTTCGTCATCGTGCGCAGCCGCACGTAGAACATCCGCTCGCGCAGCGCGACGCGAAGGTCGCGCGATCTCTCGCTTGGTGCCCAGGCTTCCGGAACCAGATCGGCTCGCAGTAGATGCGCCAAGACCGTGGCGTCGATCTTGTCTGTCTTGATCTTGGCATCGGCAATTGCCTTCACCTTCAACGGGTGGGCGAGAACGACATCATCGCAAATGTCGTCGAGCCAGTCGTACATCACCATCCAGTTGCGCGTCGCCTCGACAACCGCGTGGCTGTTCTCGCGGTAGCATTCGAGAAAGCCGCCGAGCGACTGGCGATCGTTCTTCACCCGGCCGGATCTGAGCGTTTTACCCGCCGAATCCTGCACCACCAGATGGCTGTAGGATTTGTGGTAGTCCACGCCGATATGGTATTCATAAGAGGCAGTCATGCTTCCAACTCCCTTGTTGAGATCTTGCAAACCCCAACAGGATAAGCCGAAAGGCTGGAAGTGTGACTGTCCCTCGATCATCATCTGCATCTCAGGGATCTGTTCTCTCAACGGGCGCGGCCTCTTTCATGCCACCTCCTGTTCCTGGCATCTAAGCCGAAGTCAGGCAGAAATTCCACTTATCCCCGCTGTGCAGATTTCCCGAGCCAGCTCTGTGATCGAAGCGGATGTTACTTCGAAGTAGAATGTCCACGCTCAAAAGCCTGCAGTCTTGAAAGGCAAATGCACATGACGGCTTCGTAACAAAGTGCGGAGGTCCTCCTCAACCTCGGCTTCGTCGACGTAGGAAAATGGCAGCCGAAAGGGGATCTCATTGCTTACGATCTTGACGGCGCAGACACCTCAGCGAGCGAGGTTTTGCTGGACGCCCCTAACGCGCTCTACGCCTTCGTGCGCAGCGAGCAAGTTGTCTACATCGGGAAGACTGCCCGCTCGATCAGGAAGCGGTATCGCGGATACTGTCGGCCGGGAAAAATGCAGGCCACCAATCAGCGCTGCCATCGCAACATTAAAGCCGCGATCGCTGAAGGTACCGAAATCCGCATTTTCGTTTTTACGCCGATAACTCAGCTCCGATATTCAGAGTTCGAGATCAATCTTGCCGCTGGTCTAGAGGATAGCCTGATCCGGGAATTTGATCCCCCGTGGAACGGAAGGGATAAAGGGCACCCGATCTCCGAAGATGCAGAACGCGAGGAAGTTGAAGAAACTGAATTTGAGGCATTGGGTGTCGTCACTGTAGCCAACGCTACGTCGGAGCCGCAAGCATCCGGCCAGGCTGTCGCAACCTTCTCTGTCGTGCTCGGAGTTACATATTATGAAAAGGGCATCCTCAACCTAGGCGTCGAGGCCAGCGAGTATCTCGGCAAGGATGGCGACCCGATCCGCGTCCGGTTCAGTGATGGTGGCCAAATGGTGGTCTCGAAGATCAACAGAACAGCCAACCGGACCGGTGCTGTCCGGGTCATCGGCGGCAACGCCCAGATTGCCAGATGGTTTCAGCAGAACTTCAGCGAAGGCGACACCGTGTATGGGAGTGTGGTCGATCCGCATACTATTGAGTTGCTAGCCGGCTAGCCGGGGCGTCCTTAGCGCGACGAGCAGTTGGAGGAGTTGCCACACTCGTTGAGCCGGCGTGGCTGCGGCAGATCGCTGTTACACAAGTTGCTACAGAGGGATAGGCAGCAGGTGACCAGGTTGCTCGCCTTTCGGGATTCCCTCCTAAGAGTACGGCGAGCAGGCCACCGGGATCATGGCTAGATAAAAGCAGGCGATGTGCGCCTTCGTTCGGCTGTGTGTTTTCAAAGACTTACGGCGCATTGGCGCGAGGTGGGCCTGATCGGCGCAGCCTGCGCATTCGCAAATACTTAAATGATTTCAGTGCCTCGGCGCGATGTGTGGGGCCTCAGACATGAGGAGTGAGGAGGTTTTCCGGTTGAGACCAGCATTCCTGAGTAAGGGGTGTTGTCCTGCACAGTGACCAAGCTCGGTTGGCCATTCTGAAAAATGGCGTGACGACATGAATGGCAAGAATGCGCCAATTACAGACATCGCGATGGCATGTCACAACCGTCATAGCGATCGCCGATGCTGAGATTTAGGTTCCGAACCGGAACCGAGAGCTTGCGGTCCAAGCACAGCTCAGAGCGCGAAGCCACACGAACGAACAAGAACGCGAAACCGTTGTCACCACCGACCAAGACATGCGTGGAGGGGGTCACTTTTCGCGAAGATTAACATACTGCGGGAACTGCGCGCCAAATCAAGCGGCCAATACGGCGGGGTCAAGCGCCCTCTCCATACTTGCGACAAGGCACCTAGTCATAGCCGCATAGGGAGCTTTGGGACCTGCTTCACGTTGGATCAAGTCTTGGTAAAGTGCCCTTCTTACGGGAAGAGGTAGGGTGGCATCCAGAATTTGAGCATAGATCGCCATCACTTTCTCCACTTGGTCGTTCCGCATCTCCACCAGTTCGGCCCGGTGAAGCTCCAACAGAATCCGAGTGGCAGTGCCTTGTTGGGTCCCTTTGGCAAAAATCAAGCCACCTGCGAAAATCAGGTGTTCTTCCGGGTCCGTCTGGTAGGGGTCGACGATGTGTTCCAGCAGTGGGTCTTTGTTGCTCTTGTTCTGATTGCAGACCTCACACGCTAGCGTGAGATTTTGCCAGTGCATTGCCCACCCTCACTAGCATCCCATCCCGTTCATCCAGCTCCGGAGGCGCCATAAAAACTTCAATGCGCCCACGGAGAATGTATCCCTCCCCTCGCGAGTGGGCTGCGGTGACAACCAGGCCATGATGAGATCCGCAGACGCCGTTCCCAATAGTTGTTTCGGGCAACTACATTGAACCTCAATGAAATTCTCCAGGACTGGGCCTCGATCTGCCGCAACTAGGCAGCCTGCGTCACGGTGTGATCCAGTACGGACTGTCGTTCCACGCGCGGCAGGTCGCCGTTTATATCGAGATTCATGCCAGGGACGGAACATAGACAGCGCAAAGCCGTCTGCGAGCTCACCTTCTTGGGGGCGCAGCAGGTCGATGTGCACGCCTGCCTGCCCAGGACCGGATGTCGTTGTGGTGATCGAGGACCGGAAGCCTGGCTTTGCCTTTGCTGATGCCTGGCTCAGTCACATCGCGACCTCGTAGATTGTCGTGTGCGTGGCGACAAAGGCCTTGCCATCGCCCGTCACCCAGCCGCGAAACATGCCCGGCGTGTTGTAGGGGGCAGCCACGGTGCCATCCGACCCGACCGCCACCAGCCCCGCGCCGATATCGTGCGCCGCAAGGTCTCGGTGCACGACACCATCGGCGGCGGTTGCGAGGTCCTGGCCGAGATAGGCGACCCGGCTGGCGATCTCGTGGCCCACGACATGGCGGATGAAGAATTCACCCTTGCCGGTGCCCGACACTGCACAGGCGCCATCGCGCGCATAGGTTCCAGCACCAATGATCGGGCTGTCGCCCACGCGTCCGTCGGGCTTGTTGGTATAGCCTCCCGTGGAGGTCGCTGCCGCCAGATGCCCGGCTGCATCCAGCGCCACAGCACCGACCGTGCCATGCTTCTCGTTTTCGGTCCCGTCGGTCCCGGCCTCAGCATGCGCCTTCATCGCCTCCAGCGCCTCGACACGCTTCTGCGTGGTGAAATACGATTGCGGTTCGATTGCCAGACCGCACGCCTCGGCAAAGCGGTCGGCAGCCGCGCCGGTCAAAAGAACCGCACGGCCATCGTCGATCAGTCGGCGGGCGGCCTTGATAGGATTGCGGATTGCAAGCGCGGCCGAGACGGCGCCCGCCTCAAGCGTTGCTCCGTCCATAATCGAAGCATCAAGTTCATGGACGCCGTTTTCGTTCAGCGCTGCACCATGGCCGGCGTTGAAATGCGGACTGTCTTCCATCACCACAACGGCGGCTTCGACCGCATCGAGCGCCCGACCGCCTGATTGCAACACCGCATAACCGGCCTTAAGCGCTGCCACCATGTCTTGGCGGGCCGCCTGCCAGTCTGAAGCCGTCATGCTGCCTTCCGGCATCACGCCACAGCCACCATGAATGGCCAGTGCAATTTTCTTCATGTCCTGCTCCGTTCGTCATGGCACAGGTCGACCGCCATCATCCGGTCGATCGTGCTCTCACTCAAAGTGATGTTGGCAATCACATATTGGCAAACACACGGTGGCGAACACCGGGCGCACCGTCTCAGGTGAAGGCAATGTCGCCGATCACGCGCACGCGAACACGGCGTGCGCCGCCGGGCAGATAGGCAATCGGGATATCCTCGACCTCCAGCGTCTTCAGGCTCTCACGGCTGGCACCCGACGCAACCGCTGCGTCCTGCGCCTCGGTCTCGGCTTTCGCCAGCGCCTCGTCGCGGCTCAAGCCGGAAAACACCCGATCCACCTCGCCGGAGACCTGTGCCATCGCGGCACCCAGCGCATTGGCGACACCGGCATTTTCGACACGCAGCACATCCGACGCCCCGGCAATCCGGTCGGGGATCAGGAATGCGCCGCCGCCAACGGCGATCAAGGCAACATTGTCGGCCGAGGTCTTCATCTGGTCGAAACTGTCGGTGACCATGGCGCGGATACGCTCGAGGCTCGCCTTGACCAAGGCCGGATCGAGATCCTTTACCCTGTCCCGGTCACCCATCTCGATCAACCCAGCGGCAACCGCGATGTCCGATGTCGTCAGCGTATTGCCGCCAAACACCCGCGCTTCGCTGAGGATCCGGTACCCGACCGAACGTGGCCCGATCTTGCCGGTGTCCGGATCGATGATCGTGCCACCGCCAAGAGCGATCGGCAGCAGGTCGGGCATGCGAAACAGCGTGCGCACTCCGCCGATATGGACGATATTATTGGCCTCGCGCGGAAAACCGCCGACAAGGCAGCCGATATCCGAGGTCGTTCCGCCGACATCGACAACCATGCCGTCCGTCAAACCGGTGAGGAAGGCCGCTCCACGCATCGAATTGGTCGGGCCGGAGGCAAAGCTATGCACCGGGTTCGCTGCCGCAACATCGGCAAGCGCCACCGTGCCGTCGTTCTGCGTCAGATAGAACGGCGCGGTCACCCCTGCCTCGCGCAGCGCATCCGAAAACGCCTGCACCGTTGTGCGGCCGAGCGATTGCAGTGCCGCGTTCAGCAGAGCGACATTCTCGCGTTCCAGCAGGCCGATGCGACCAAGCGTGTGCGAGAGGGTGATTTTCGCATCGGGGATCACCGAGCGGACGATCTCGGCGGCCACCACCTCGCAATCGGTGGTCAGCGGCGAGAACGTCGCCGAAATCGCGACCGAGGTAATGCCGGCATCGCGGATTTTCATCGCCGCTTCGCGGATCTCGTCGGGGATCATCGGCACCAGCGGACTGCCGTCATATTCATGACCGCCATGCACCATGAAGATCATCGGGTCGACACCGGCGCGAAGATCGTCCGGCCAGTCGACCATCGGCGGCAGACCCGCACCGGACGGCAGGCCGAGACGGATTGCCGCGACCTCATCCATGTGGCGGCGTTCGATTACAGCGTTGGTGAAATGCGTCGTGCCGATCATCACGGCGGCGATCTTCTTCCGGTCAATTCCCGATGCCGCGATCACCTTTTCAAGCGCCTCCAACACGCCCGACGTCACATCCTCGGTCGTCGAGGCCTTGACCCCGGCCAGAACCGACTTCCCCTCCAGAACGACGGCATCCGTATTGGTGCCGCCAACGTCAATACCGATGCGTTTCATGAGAATACCGATGTAAAGTCAATGTCATAACCGAAGGCCCTGGGACCGACGGCCGCGATGCCTGCAGGCGACGTCAAAAGCGCCGGCGCCGGCAGGGCAACGACAGTCACCCTCTGGCCGTAGCGCACGGATTCGGTGCCGATAGCGCTGCCGGACACCGTGTCGAGAAGGCAGATGAGATCAGGGGTCATGGCAACCGGATGGCCATCGCGGAGGGCGACGGCCCATTCGTTCTGGAAGCCGAGTTCCATACGCGCGCCTTTGTCGGCATCAATACCTTCGATCAGCGTCGTTCCGCGCAGGAAGCCGCCTGTGGTTTCGCGGGCAACATCGATCACCTTGCCGCGGAACAGCTGCTTGCCGCCTTCGTGATCAAGGACGGCCTTGACCGGATCGTCGTGACGCGCACGCGCCTCGATCACCGCACGGCCAAGTTCGACTGCCTTGGTAACGGTATAATGAATGCCCCAGTCCTTCACTTCGCGCCCGGTGCGTGGTGCCTTGCAGGTGGCAGCCGTCGAGCCGACCTCGGTGCAGACCTTGCGCGAGATGCGCTCCATCCATTTCCACGAGGCGGCACGTGTGACGATCACCTCATTGTCACGCACATCGACAAGCGACAGCGGGAACATCGGCAGATTGCCGATGGCAAACGAGGTCATCTGTGCCTCGGGATAGGCGCGGCCCATGGCATCGGCATTGACGACGGGACGCCCGAGCATGGCCGCCGCGAGAAAGGATGACAGCGCATTCGAACCGCCGATCTCGACGCTCATGATGGCGCGAAAGGGCTTGCCGAGATAATCTTCCATCACCTCGACCGCACGCGCAAGATGGGCGGGATCGCCGAGACGTTCCTGGCCGACCAGCGGCGCGCCCATGTTCGAGACGACGGCCACCATGTCGTCATCCGCGAGCGCCATCGGATCCATCAATTGGACGCGGCGACCTTCGGCATAGAGGCGGCGGAGATTGAGGGTAGAGAGATAGGGATTGCCCCCGCCCCCGGTTCCCAAAATCCACGCGCCGGTGGCGAGCGGCTCGATATTCTCTTCGGCGAATTCCTGAAGCATGTGTCACCTTCGGTCATGCAACGCCGCCCGCGGTCGATCGACCGGCGGCCCGCTGCAATCTGTCATTCTGCGGCTTGAATTTTTATCATCGGTGCAATCGGCAACCTGCGATGTTGCAGGTTGGGTACGGCCCCGCTTGCGCGGGACCGGTTTGTCCTGGTCTGGCGCGAAGATCAGTTCGCGCTGCAGTCCCAATGGAAGTTGGAGAAGTTCAAGTCCCAGCTCTGCATCGGAATGAAGGCATAGCCCTGCAGGCACTTGTTGGCACCGTATCGGCGGTTCGGCGCAACGGCCCAGACATCCGGCTGCAACTCGGCGATCTTGGTCTGCAGTTCCTTGTAGGTCGCGTTCTGGGCAGACACATCGGTTTCGCCCCGCGCCTTGTCGATCAGCGCGTCAATTTCCGGGTTCTGCAGCCATTCCATCGACCACCAAGTGCCGGCGGCCTTGGAATGATACTGGTTGTAGAACATCGAATCCGGCGATGGATAGCTTGGCGAGACGTTGACCTGCGTTGAAGCTGGCGTCGTTTCCGGCTTGGCGGACAGTTCGACGATGCGGTTCCACGGTTCCGGCTTGATGTCGAGCGTTATGCCGATCTGCTCAAGATTGGCCTGCAACAGCAGCGCCACTTCCGCCTCGAATGCGAGCGAAGCAACATAGCTGTTCACCAGCGTGATCGGTTGGCCTGCATATTTCGACTTCGCCAGTTCTTCCTTGGCCTTTTCGAGGTCAAAGACACCAGGCTCGATACCGTCGTTATGCGCGTCCTTGAAGGCGTCCGACAATGGTCCCTTCATGTCGAAGCCCGGATAGATCACTTCCTGAATGGTCTTGTAGTCGGTGGCGTAGGCAATCGCCCGGCGCACATGAACGTCGTCTGTCGGGTATACCTTGGTGTTGAGCTTGATGACAAAGCCGCCGGCGGTGCGGGTCTGGATTAGCTTGTAGCCGTCCATCTTGCCGATCGCTTCATAAGTATCGTTGCCGAGACCGTGCGAGGAAAGGCCAAGCTCTCCCTTTTCGGCCAGCGCCTTGACGGTTGCATCGTCGCTGGTCTGGACGAAGCGTACTTCGTCAATCGGCTTGCCCTTGGTCCAGCCAAGGAAATAGTCGGGATTGCGATCAATGACCATGTCGGCCGAGCGGTTGTAGCTGACCAGCTTGTAAGGGCCTGAACCGGCGGAATGTTCGCCAACATAGGTTTCGCCCCACTTGTCATCAGCCGTTGCGTTGGTCTCGACCAGCTTCTGGTTCAGGGCCGTGAAGATCGGGGTGACCGACATGAATGGCGCAAACGGGCGTTCCAGCTTGAAGACGACGGTCGCATCATCGGGCGTGGTGATGTTTTCTGGCTTGATCAAGCCGACGACCAGGCCCTTGTTGATGCCGATCAGGCGCTGCACCGACCAGGCGATGTCGGAAGCCTTGAGCGCGGTGCCGTCCTGGAACTTCGCGTCATCGCGCAGGTGGAACGTGTAGGTCAGGCCGTCCGGGGAAATCTCCCAGGACTTTGCCAGATGCGGTACGATCTCGCCCGCTGGGCTCACGGTGGTCAGACCGTCATACATGTTCACGATCGCCATGTAGCCGGTATAATCAGTCACCTTGGCCGGATCGAGCGACGAGAAGATCTGCATCGTGTTGACGGCGATCGAGACCTTGTCTTCCGCCATGGCAACGGCAGAGGTCAGCGGCAGGCTAAGGGCAGTGCCGACCGCTAGCATGGCGAGGCGCGATTTGATGGAATGCACGTTCATT
>ERZ1034383.191-NODE-191-length-12995-cov-85.138176_pt1 | contig 12995 bp, 16 predicted proteins | sample MGYA00520613_ERZ1034383 | MGnify/ENA primary metagenome ERZ1034383 (study PRJEB33736, sample SAMEA104288467) | Azolla filiculoides | biome: Urban; feature: water surface; material: ditch water | place: Netherlands | collected 2014 ... | reverse complement strand
TTCAACTTGAATCCGGACGTGTTTCCTTCTTATCAAGCCAGTTTGGGCTACATTTAGCCTTGATTTTTGGTTATGTCCCGTTAGCATAAACAGTCCCAAGCCAACAATAGACAATAATCTTTAGAAGCACGAGATTACAGGACTTATGCAAAATCTCTCTGCAATTCTCTTTTCTTTGTTTCCTATCCCTTCCTAAAACTACGCGAACACTTCTTCTCGGTTCATTTTTCTTCTTGGAAAGTGGAGATTATTGAGGAAGGTAATTTGTTATACTTTTTCCCATTCCCCAGATTCGGCAAATGGTGTTGAGGTGAAAATTTTATTCTGGGTAATTAATGTCTGGCAACAAGAATTAGAGCGAACATTGTCCATCTGGGGAGAAACAGCAACAATGATTCAAGCTTTACACAAAGAAGTCACATTTGACAAATTTATTCCCTGGTATCCAGAAAATACAGAACACCCTTATGAATTGCATGATGGAGTAATTGCCCAAATGCCGAAACCAAAAGGTAACCATTCAAAATCAGCAGGATTTATCATCGCTGAGCTAAATTCTCTGTTGAGACAATATAAATTACCCTTCTTTATTCCCAGAGAATGTATCATCAAATCTGTAGACGGAAAATCTGGATATGAACCAGAGGTGATAGTTCTAGATGACGCAGCGCTTGTAAATGAACTCAGATAGGAATCTGAATCAGTCATTACTCAAGGGAGATCAGTGAAATTAATCATTGAGGTTGTCAGCACCAATTGGCGTGATGATGATTTTAAGGAACTGGGAGACTATGAGGAGTGAGGTATTCCAGAATATTGGATTATTGATTATTTAGCTTTCGGTGGAAGAAATTTCATTGGTAATCCTAAACAACTGAGTATTCCTGTTTATGAATTAGTAGATGGAGAATATCAAGTTACTCAGTTTCGTGGAAATAAAACCTTTAAATCACCAGATTCCCAGAATTGAATTTGACGGTTGAGCAGATTGTTCAGACTGAGTTAAAGGTTGATTAGAAACCAATTCCCTCCCACATTTGAGCAAGTAGAATATGTTCTCCAGCTTTTGCTTGCTGTAATAAAATTTTGAGACTTGCTTTGACAGATTTAATAGGAGTATCATCTGGGTCATTTTCTAATTCATCTGTAGATCTATCAAATAGAAGAATAACTCGGACACGACCAGGTATTTCTACATTGATGGCTTGGTCTAATAAGAATTGTTCTTTTTCGTCAGTTGTTCCTGTAACTTCTACGGCTTTCACTTATCTGTCCAAACTTCATCTATATTATTTAGATTTATTTTTTTTATATTTTTGCTGATTTTCAAGGGAATTGCTGTTTTCCAGTTGTGGAAGAATGGTCAAAAATCAGGAATAACAAATTATAGGACTTACGCAACTGTCACAGTCAATATCTCTTTCAGGGTGCGTTAGAGCTCGAAAATCTATTGATACTAACCAACTTATAGGTCTGTTGCACCATACTAATATGCCAGTTGCGTCAATCCTGAATAGCACTTCCCGCATCATACCTAGTCCGGCTAATCAGTGAGAATTCTCATACCTGTGCGAAAATTGCTGAACTCTATCTCCCCCTACACCCGATACCCTATTCCCCCATAAGAGTATCATTCCCTACTTGACAAACGACTCATAATAGAATAAGGTCGTTCGCAAATACTTCTTACCAAATACTAAAATTTATGCCTTGCTCAAGACGAACACACTTCCCTCGTTACCCCTGCCAATCCGCAAATCGCTATCTATATAGGTAATATCTAACCATCCTTGTTGGTCGCTGTTGATAGGAAAGTCAATAGCTGTAAATTTCTGTCCGGATTCAATTTGTTGGATAAAATATGCTGGTGATTTGTAGCCAACTAGCTTTTGTAAGCCAATAATAGAGCGTTGGAATTTTACTTGGACTCGACGGTCAGAGACTGGTTCAAATTTAGCGGCTACGCTGACTAATGCTTCTAAAGAAGGTAGTCCATAGATTTCAGCTATGTTATAAACACTGGTAGTTTCTACTCGAATACATTGGTAAATCTGGCCAAGTTTATAAAAGGGAAAACGATCTAGGTTTAACAAAGCTTTGCTCGTAGTGTATAGTAGTCGCCAATCACCTTCTAGTAAGTGGGTGGCTTCTAAAAGGCGCGGTGTGGGCTTAAAGTCTTCTAAACCTGCGATCACAGCTAGAATAGCCTGTTTTTGGGTTTCAGTTGCCAGCAAACCGCGATTTGTACCAGCAATTGCTTCTAAAAGAGCAGATTTTGTCATCATGGCCTTCTACCTCAAAATATAACTATAAAATCACAATTAACAATCTTAATAAATGTTCTGTTTATACACCCATGCAATCTACTAAGAATTACAGGCGGTTTACTATAGGCTTATTAAATTAATTTTTTTGTTTAATTCGGATTTATAAATCAAAGAGTTGAATCATTAACTAAATTATCCCGTATCAAATGATAGACTCTTAATGTCTAGTTACAAAGAACTCTTGGTACATTCGTTGATATGTTAAATTCTCCTCTACGTGAGCAACCCCGAAACCAGCGAGCTACAGTAATTCCCTTGAAGCAAGAGTCCTCAATGTTGGACTGGTTGCAATCTAGCAGTCGTCTCATAGCACGTGAACCTTACGAATCGGCCTTTTCCGAACAAGAAGAAGAAATATCAGATTTCCTGGGTGGAGAAGATGCAATTGGCGACCTTGACTATGATGATGATAATGATATCGCTATAGATGAGGACTAGTCACAAGAGGCCTGGGGACTTAGTTTGATCAACATCAATAGTCTCTTTTTGCTGTTTTTATTTTAAGTGTGGAGTGAAGGGAAATTTTTTGTGGACGCTAAACTATCTCCTAATCAAGGTTTGAACATTTCTGGTATTGGGTTGGCTTGTTTATTAGCCCTTTCATTGACTGCAACTGCATTAATTTTAGATTGGCTGGGGCATAGATTACCCTGGCATCCGAGTTCCCTTACCATGCCGTTTTTACTGTGTTCTGTGGGTGCTGCGGCTGCTGGTAATTTTGTCATACCCCTATTACAAGCATTGAAGACAGGGCAAGTTATTCGGGAAGATGGGCCTCAAGCACATTTGAAAAAAGCTGGAACTCCTACTATGGGGGGTGTTTTTTTCATACCTGTAGCTATAATGGTTGCCTGTGTCTTGTCTAACTTTGCTCAAGATGTAGTTGCTGTTTCTGTTTTAACGCTCAGCTATGGTTTAATTGGGTGGATAGACGATTGGCAAATTTTGCGTCGTAAATCAAATAAAGGTATATCTCCGAAGATGAAACTGGTTTTGCAGATCCTTTTTGCGACTGGTTTCTGTCTGTGGATGATGTTGAATAGAGATTTTAGTATATCAAATATCGCCTTACCTTGGGTTAGTTTTTCCCTACCTTTAGGATTACTCTTTTGGCCTTTGGCTGGTTTTGTGTTGCTAGCAGAAAGTAATGCGACTAATTTAACAGATGGGATTGATGGGTTAGCAGGGGGAACAGTTGCGATCGCTATTTTTGCATTAGGTGCTTTTATTACACCAACTTCACCTGATCTTATGATATTCTGTGCAGCCATAAGTGGTAGTTGCTTAGGATTTTTAGCCCATAACCGTAACCCAGCCCGTGTTTTCATGGGAGATACCGGTTCTCTAGCATTAGGCGGTGCTTTAGCTGCTGTTGCACTGCTAACTAACAGTTTAGTAGTCCTGTTTATTCTTAGCGGTATCTTTTTTGTGGAAACCCTGTCTGTGATGGCGCAAGTGAGTTATTACAAAGCCACCAAAGGGGCAGATGGTAAAGGTAAGCGTCTATTTAAAATGGCTCCATTACACCATCACTTAGAATTAACTGGTTGGTCAGAATTGCAAGTAGTTTCCGTTTTCTACATTATCGCCGCGATTTTGGCTACTATCTGCTTGACAATGATTACATTCTGAAAACTTTAGCATACAAAGAAAATAAAAAACCCCTGTAAATTAGGGGGTTTTTTATTTTTCTTGCTTCATTTAATCAGTTAGTCATATTTTTTATTGAACTGTTGCTTAACCTGTTCATAAATCTCAATTGTGATCAGAGATAAACTATGATCTTGAGGATAAGGTTCAATATTTTTACGAGCAAAAGGACGGATAAAAAAGGGAATGTCTTTGAGTTTAGCTTCGGCTTCAGCAGTCCATTAAATTTTTTCACTCCTGGATCTCTAGGTTTCACTTTTGATAGTTTACAGGTTCTACCGATCCCCTGTCGCCTGTTTTACCAAATGCACCAATTGTGGTAAAATCAGTTTTTCCATTCTCAGTCGTACAGCGTTACTGGAACCGGGAAGAGAAAAGATTAATTGATTTTGATAGATACCAGGTACAGAGGGAGATGCGAAAGCGGAATAATTTACCAAATCCAGGTAAAGTCTTTTCTAACGACTTTTAAATAGCATTATAACTGGTATCTCTGGGTGCAATTCCTATGCCACCATTAAAAATGAAAGCACCTAAATTTGCATTGTTACCCAGCAGTTCTATCTATTTTGGGATCTGTGCTGTTTCATCTTTGATAATTGTGTAACCATCAATAATATGATTAGCAGTCAACAACAATTGGTGAATCAATTGACCACTTTTATCTGTTTCTGGGGTGCGTGTATTACTTACGCTGACAACTGTACAAATGACAGTCATTTCTGCTGAGTCTGGATGTAGTTGCAGTTTCATACATAGGGAAATTTCAGCCAATGACCGAACAAAAATTTAAATAGGTAACAAGGAGAGGTAAGCTTACCTCGACCTAAAGGCACGAGACTTTAGCTACAGATTTGAATCCATCGGGAAGAGAGAGAATTGCCCACGCCACTTGCTCCCTCTTTCAGAGGAGCTTCCCTAACAAGTCGGCAGAGCCCCCCAAGGCAGTGGATCCTTTAATTGACAATTCATCCCTGGACTTTCAGGAAGGCTTATAGACTTTCCCAAAGCAGTAATATTAATAGCAGCATTTAATTAATAGCAGCATTTATATCACCATCATGTTCAAATCCACAATGCGCACACTTAGAAACTTTCCCCTCGTAATAGGACCTACCCTTGATTGGGTAAATATATCCCCATCGGGAATAAGTTTGACTGGTATAGGCAGGTGGGACAAGAACAACTTTTGCGCCGGCAATCTATGAATCAGTTATTAGTAGGAAAAGGTAAGATGTACAAGATAACAGGCAGGAGTTTTTTAATTTTTCATTTATTTCTCCCTTATATTCTCCTGCTTACTTCCCTTTAACCTATCACTTTATCTTACTTAGGATTTAGTTAATCCAAGTCCGTTTTCTTGAGCGTAGCGTTCCATAAAGCGCATAAAGCGAGTCCATTCTTCGGGAGTTTTCATCAGATAAACAGCTTCTAATGCTTCCGGTTTACCATTGACAAATTTACCCTTAACTTCGCGGGTAAGAATTTCGCCTTCTTCGTCAATCATATACATCCCAGTGATTTCATCAGTGCTACCTTGACCCAAAATCTGGGGATTGGTAAAAATAAATGTCGCTGTACCTTGATCCCCACTACGCGATCGCGTCAAGCGTACATCTGGAACTACTACTTCGTCAACGCCTCTAGAAAACTGGATTTTTGCCATGATGAATGAATTTTAAGTTTTGTGATGTTTAGTTTAATATTCTCTCATCTTACAGCAGGTATTTGGTGATGGTAGTGGAATCTCTTAAATAGCTCAGAACTTACGGCACAGGTATCCTTTTACTGAAAAATCCCTCAATAAGTACCTAGAAAGAATTAATTATACAATGTCATTGCGAATGTAGCGAAGCGGAATGTATCCTTTTGGGATACTACGTAAATGCTTAGCTTGCCGGAGGCTTCAGCAATCACAAGGGTCAGTATTGCTTCGATCACAATGATTGTAAATATTATTGATCTTGATGATGATTCAGAACTATTTGATGTACACATAACTGATAGTAATCGTGAAATTACCGATTCTCCTGGGCAACCTGTGCTGAGTTTCGGCTATGTTGCACCAGGAGTTTCGTCTACCCCAATAAGCTACTGGTGGACAGTCGCTAGTCGCTCCTCGTTTCCCTGAAGTTGAGGGATAAACAACAAGGACAGCTAGTTTTAACCTCTACCCTGGTTTTACTGCAGACTTTAAGCAAAGTGGTCAAGCTTTCCAAGGTCCCTCACAACCAGATAAACCCTAGTATTTGACTGAAATGAGATTTTTCTCCAAGAGAATACTTTGATTTTAATCAAACCGTTGCTTGTTATTTATAACAAGTAACGATATAATCCCTTTCAGGGTATTTCAACTACAATTAATAAGCTGACTATTCTTTCCAATCGCATAACTACTGTAATACAGATAGTTATAATAAAACATGGCTTACGCCATCCTGCGCTATCAGATAGCATAGCGTTCACCTATTGGATCAACTACTCGATTCCCACTAAAAGAATAAGGTCATACTAATGGAGTAGAGGGATAATGCTTCTGCGTAAGGTGGAATCCCACACCCCTAATTTCTTACTGGCAAGGGAGTCTCTAATTAATATTTATTTATGATCACCTTTCACTTAGCTTCCCGTTCTAATATCAAAGTCACGGGTCCATCATTTTCGATTCCCACTGACATCATTGCACCAAATTCACCGATTTCGACTTTTAAACCGCTGGTTCGTAATTTATCAACAAAGCTATTATATAAATCTACAGCTAATATTGGTTTAGCAGAACGGTCAAAAGAAGGACGACGACCTTTAGTACTATCTCCATAGAGGGTAAATTGACTAATTACTAATAATTCGCCGTTAATTTCTTGTACAGATTTCTGCCATCTGTCACTACCCTCATAATCAGGAAATAAGCGTAGTTCTAAGCATTTACGAACCATCCAATCAACTTCAGCATCAGTGTCTGTCTGAGAAATACCCACAAGTAAATTTAATCCCCGACCAATTTTACCGATAATTTCCCCATTTACACTTACTTGCGATGATTTAACTCGTTGAACAATAACGCGCATTATTATTAATAATTAGTCAAATTTCTGTTGTTTATTTTATAGTGATTAACCCTAATATATGAAACTTGATTATTTTCAATAATCCACACATACTTATAAAAAGCAAATAGAATATTCGTAATTCGTAATAGGGTTAAAAAAACTACTCAATTTATTGATGATTTTGAGACTGTTGATAATCACGAATTACGAATTACGAATTACGAATTATTTCCCAAATCCTTTACCTCTACTAGCTGAAGGAATACAAAGACAGTTCTCTAGTTGTTTGAGTAGAGTTTCTTCATTCAAATTTTGACCAATTAACACTATTTGGTTTTTCCGTTCACCCTTCCATTCATCATCATCTATGGTAAACCGTTTACCGCAGAGATGGAAAATATGGCGTTGGGGACTTTCATCAAACCACATAATTCCTTTAGCGCGGAATACGTCGTTGGGGAGTTGGTTATCTAAGAAATACTGAAATTTGCGAATTGAAAAGGGCTTATCACTTTGGAAAGATATGGATGTGAAACCATCATTTTCCAAATGGTCAGAATGATGATGGTGGTGGTGTTCATGGGTGTGATGATCGTGACCACAATTAGCATGGTCATCATCGTGATGGTTATGTTTGTGTGCTTCTGATTCAAAGTATTTATCAGATTCAAACAAACCAACACTGAGAATTAAAGGAAGTGGAACTTGAGAATTTTTAGTCCTAATAATTCTTGCACCTTCCTTAACTTTGTTAATCTTTCCTTCTAATTCCTCTAAAGTGCTGCTGTCGACTAAATCTGCTTTATTTAACAGAATTACATCACCATAACTAATTTGATTAAATGCAGCTTGGGAATTGAATAAATCTAAGCTATAATTTGTCGCATCAACTACAGTAACTATGGAATCAAGACGGGTTAAAATTCGCAGTTCCGAACTGAGAAATGTCATGGCTACAGGTAAAGGATCTGCTAATCCTGTAGTTTCTACAACTAGGTAATCTAGTTTTTCTTCCCGTTCTAGAACTTTGTAAACAGCATCAACCAAGTCATTATTAATAGTGCAGCAAATACAACCGTTGCTAAGTTCCAGCATATTATTTTCGGTGGCAACAATCAATTCATTGTCAATACCAATTTCACCAAATTCATTAACTAAAACAGCAGTTTTTACACCTTGTTGATTAGTTAGAATATGATTGAGTAAAGTTGTTTTGCCACTGCCAAGGAACCCTGTAATAATAGTTACAGGTAATCCTTGTTTAGGGGCTTCCATTGCTTGAGATTCAGAAATAACTGGTGATGGCATAGTCATGAGTAGGATTTTTGTCTATTTTGAATATTAGCCTGATTTGGGCTAGTTGGCATTTCTGGATGAGAACTCGATTCATATACCAGCTTGAAAAATCTGATTAGCCGTTAATTTTAACTCTGGAAAAGTTGCTGATACAATTACTTCATCATTTCTAAATTACTGAACTTGATATTCGGCATTTACTACATCATAACTAGAAATAGTTGCTTGCTTAGGATTTCCTATTTATTTAGGGAGTTCCATCTAATACCAGATAATCAACAATACAATATTCAGGAATACCAATTTCTTCATATTCCTTGACCTTAGTCAAATAATCAACGCGTCAGTTTGTACTCACAACTTCAATAACTAATGGAATTGATGCAGCTTGAGTAACTGTAGCTTGCTTTTCCCATAACGGCTCATTTGCCAAATTAACAGGATTCACTAGTAAAACATCTGGTAAATAAGCTGATTGACTTTCAGGTGGTTTAACCAAAACAGTTTTTGCTATTCCATAGTATAAATTTAGGCGTGTGGATTCTGAGGTTATTTCTTTATTCAGAAAAATGATGATCCATTCATGCTGACCTGATGGTTGATTCATTTCAACAATTAGTCCATTTTGTAATTTATAATACTTGTCTTATGGTTTCCACTGTACAAGTTCCTCAAAAGTTACTGATTGAGTTTTCGGTAGAGCTAGAATCACAATTTACCTTTATATATTGTTAACTTTAAACTTTACGTTTTGTCCTAGGGCTACTTCATTATCTTTGATAAATAACGCTATGATTTAGTATATATAATGAATGCAACATTTTGCCCATCACTCACAACTTACGTTATTATTGCTGATCGTTAGATTGTCCCATTCCTAGATTATGACCCTATCTATTTATAATACGCTTACTCGTCGTCAAGAACCGTTTACTACCGTCGAACCTGGCAAGGTCAAGATGTATTGTTGTGGTGTTACGGTTTACGACTATTGTCATTTGGGTCATGCTAGAGCGTGTATTATTTGGGATGTAGTGCGTCGCTATCTGCAACTTATCGGTTATGATGTCCGTTATATCCAAAATTTCACGGATATTGATGATAAAATTCTGAACCGCGCTAGACAAGAAAAGTCAACAATGGAAGCCGTAGCAGAACGTTATATTCAGGCATATTTTGAAGATATGTCACGTTTGGGGATTAAAGAAGCTAATGAATATCCCCGTGCTACCCATACGATGAATGGTATTCAAAGATTAATTCACGATTTAGAACATAAAGGTTTTGCCTATCCTGCTAATGGTGATGTCTATTATGCAGTGCAGAAATTTGATGAATACGGCAAACTTTCAGGACGCAAACTAGAAGATTTACAACTCGGTGCGAGTGAACGGGTAAATATCGAAGATGCGGAATATCAGAAGAAGCAATACCCCTTTGATTTTGCCCTGTGGAAAGCTGTAAAACAGGGAGAACCTGCTTGGGAATCTCCGTGGGGTAAAGGTCGTCCTGGATGGCATATTGAATGTTCAGCCATGGTGCGCGAGCGCCTGGGTGATACCATTGACATTCATACTGGTGGTGCAGATTTAATTTTCCCTCATCATGAAAACGAAATTGCCCAATCGGAAGCTGTTACAGGCAAACCTCTTGCTAATTATTGGTTACACAATGGCATGGTCAAGGTCGATGGAGAAAAAATGTCCAAATCCTTGGGTAATTTTACCACCATCCGCAACTTGTTAGATCGGGGTGTTGACCCAATGGCATTAAGGTTGTTTGTGTTGATGGCACAATATCGCAAACCGATTGATTTTACTGATGAAGCCATATTAGCAGCAACAAACGGCTGGTATACATTGAGACAAGGTTTATTATTTGGCTATCAATATGGTAAGAAATTGGGGACTGGGGAGTGGGGATTAGGAATCAGAAATAACCTAACTTCCAATACCTACATCGAGAGATTTAAAGAAGTCGTTAATGATGACTTTAACTTTCCTGGTGGATTAGCAGTAATTTTTGAATTAGCCAAAGAACTAATTCGAGAAAAAAATATTATTGTACATCAGGGAAAAACGGAAACTCCACCGGATAAATTACTGCAAGAATGGCAAACCCTTGTGACTTTAGCAGATGTGTTAGGATTAACTGCACAACTAGAAATAGAAACCATATCTGAGGATGCTTTAACTGATGCAGAAATAGAGGATCTAATTCAAAAAAGACAGGAAGCGAGAAAAGGAAAAAATTTTGCTGAATCTGATTGCATTCGTGATGATCTTTTATCAAAAGGCATTACTCTAATTGATAACTGTGAAGGAACTCGTTGGCATAGAGGATAAATTCAAAATTCAAAATTCAAAGTTATGAATAACAACAAAGCTATCACTGATAGAACATTTGATTTCGCGATTCGTATCATATAACTTTGCCAGGCATTAGATGAAAAGTCAGGAGTATCCCGAACAATATCTCAGCAATTAGTGAGGTCGGGTAAATCAATTGGAGGAAGTCTTGAAGAATCTCAATCTGGACAAACAAAGTACAGATGATTTCGTTCACAAATTAGAAATTGCCTTAAAGGAACGAAGAGAAACTAGATATTGGCTAAGATTGCTAATAGCGACTGAGTTAATGCCAGAAGAACTTTTACTACCAATTTCGGGAGAAGTTAATTGATCAAAAGAATTACGGCTATTTTAGTCAATAAAGAAGAAAATCGGCCAAAATAATAATGTTTGAATTTTGAATTTTAATTATGTGGAAAGAATTAACAACAGCAATTTCTCATGCTGATTGGATCGGTATTCGCGCTGTCAAAGAAATATCGAGCAAGCATTCTGTTCGTGATGGCTTACCCAAAAGGAATGGTAAAATATTATCAATGGGAGGGATGATAGAAGTCATATTTAAGGGTTCTTTACGTTATGCCGCTACCAACTCCCTCATACTATCATCCTTGCAAAATGCTGCCGAAATAGCCTATCAACAAGCACTCGCAGCTAGTGAATTTTGGATTTATCCTTTTCGAGAAAACACCCGTCCTAAACTTGTTGGGGAATATAATTCACCATTGTTTGAACTATTAGATGCTATTAGTCTAGGTGAAATAAACGAGTCATTAATTCGTCTGTGTCGAAAACATAAGAACTAACGATAAACACAAAATTCTACAAACTAACGCTAACATAAACACCGGTCAAAAGGAAACTTGGTTTGTGAGTAGTAATGGTTCAGAAGTATATCAAAAAATTCTGTCTATTGGTACTCATCTCGGTGTGATCACACAAGATCGTGGATTTGTTCAACAGCGGACAAATAATGGACTACAAGCGCACTTTTATCAAGGTGGATGGGAACTCTTAAAAGAAGAAAACCTATGGCATCAAAGGCAGAAAATTGGTGAACAAGCATTAGAATTATTAACAGCCGAAGAATTTCCAAATATCCGCACCAATTTTTTTTGTTTTAGCACCAGACCAAATGATGCTACAAATTCATGAAAGCATTGGACATCCCTTAGAAATAGATAGAATTTTAGGAGATGAACGTAACTATGCTGGTGGTAGTTTTGTTAAAATGAGTGATTTTGGCCAATTAGAATATAGTTCATATTTAATGGATATTACCTTTGCTCCCACTGTAGAACGTGAATTTGCTAGTTATAGTTTTGATGACACTGGTGCAAAAGCAACCAGAGAATATATGGTTAAAGATGGTATTTTACAAAGAGGTTTAGGAAGTTTAGAAAGTCAATCTTGATCAGGTTTACCAGGGGTTGCTTGTGCGCATGCTTGTTCTTGGAATCGGCCACCAATGGATCGCATGGCAAACTGAAATTTAGAACCAGGAAATGCCAGTTTGGCAGACATGATTGCGGGAATAAAACACGATGTTTAGATCAGGGGAAATGCACCTTATTTCCTAATAAAAACTAATGAGGATTTTAAAATCATCTATATATATAAGTGCAAAGCTTGATGGATATATAAACAAAATCAATCACTTTTTTATTAAGCGATGAATTAGCTTATCTCCAATTGAATAACTCTTAGCTAAGGATAAATGAGCTAACTATTCATCCATAAATAAGTAAACTTATCTGTAAAAATAAGCAGAAGAAAATATTAAGTAAATTTCAGTTTTTTATTAAGCGATGAATTAGCTTATCTCCAATTGAATAACTCTTAGCTAAGGATAAATGAGCTAACTATTCATCCATAAATAAGTAAACTTATCTGTAAAAATAAGTAGAAGAAAATATTAAGTAAATTGTTGACAAGTTATTTGAGGCTAAAGCTAAAACTCTTTCTCAAGAGTTATTATCCATTGCTGCCAAAAACTGTTTATTTTTTATCCCCCGCTTCACGGGGTTCTCTTTACCCAAAAGATCGACTGCTATCTGCCGCATTACTGCAAAGTTTTGTGGAGCATTATCTTTCCTAATCCGGCAGTCATCTTGTTTTAAAGCTACATCTAATACCCAATGCAATGAATTTTCTATTGCCCAATGGCTGCGGACAGAATTAGCCAATTGTTCTCCATTTGACTCAAGACTACTAATAAAATAACGAGTCTCTACTGTTGTTTTATCATCCACTTGTCCGATAGGTTCTACCATCCCAACACTTTTTAGATTTGACCAAACTGAATCAGGGTCAAGCTGAAA
>ERZ1034383.189-NODE-189-length-13089-cov-3.101811_pt1 | contig 13089 bp, 14 predicted proteins | sample MGYA00520613_ERZ1034383 | MGnify/ENA primary metagenome ERZ1034383 (study PRJEB33736, sample SAMEA104288467) | Azolla filiculoides | biome: Urban; feature: water surface; material: ditch water | place: Netherlands | collected 2014 ... | reverse complement strand
AGATCATCCACTGAAACATAAAAGGACAAAACATTTTGGTTGGCTCTTCGTATGAGTCGGTGAAGATTGCCGATTTCGGTTTGGTAAGAAAGCTGTCGTCATCGGACGACGATTCCATGCCCACAAAAATGGAAGCACGTGGAACCTCCAGTTCTTCTTCGTCCGGTTTCAAAGGGACACCCTTTTGGATGGCTCATGAGGCATTGCAAGGCGGGGAAGCTTTCAAAGGGACATTCTTTCAGATGGCTCCTGAGGCATTCCAAGGCGTGGAACAAAGCTTCGCCTCCGATATCTGGTCTCTCGGTTGCACGGTAGTCGAGATGTGCCAGGGATGCCCACCTTGGGTGGACTTGCCGCTCTCTTTCGCCTCCATCATAAGGAAGATTGCCTGCTCCGATGAGGATCCTCCCCAGGAGCACTCTAGATTGGGGAGTGCCGAGTGGCTCGCTGTCCATGGACAGTGACGAAGACAAAGACCAAGATGGGTTTGCTACGGCGATGTCTTCGTTCTCCATGCTGAGCTGCCAGTAGACCGAGCTTCTAAGGTTTGTTTTTTCTTCTATTCATGTAAAGCTTAGTTAGTTCTTCATGCTTTCGTCACGTACATTGGATGAAGTAATCATATATAATAATAAAAAGAAGTCTGTTTGTGTACTTTGGTTTTGAGAATGAATGTGGTGTGTCTTTATAGCTTGCAGGTCTACGGAACAGAGGAGTATATGTATCGTGATCATCCATCAACAAACATGAATCTTCAGATGAGACGATGCATGCCATCTCTCTCTCCCTTTGTGCGTGCTCAATCTTGATGATGAAGAAGTAGAACATCTTCTTCTTCTTCTTCTTCTTCTTCTTCTGCACATGAAGATGGGAGTGAAGATGGCCAACATCCCCACAGCCATGTTGTGTATGAGAAAAGCAGGTGATATAATAAATAAATAATCACATCCCTGCATCTCATCTCGTGTGTAAAAAGAAAAGAAAAGCAGGTTAAAGAGTCATCTCAACTCTGCCTTGCCACACACACATATAATAATAAAAATACATGGTCGGTTTTGTGGGAAGTTTCTGTTTGTTCACTTCATTATCGTTTGTTGTCTTCTTTTTTTAATTATCACGATCATAATCGCCCAAAACTTCGTTATTTATTCCGAAGAGTTTATCACTCTCCTCTCAATGAAACCAAATAAGATGTGAAAAAGGAAACGAATATAGTATTAGTATAGGACATATATATGTATATGTATATAGAACAGGTCTTTTATGCTCCAGAACTGGTTGTTTGGCTTTTAGAATTTGTTTGGTTAGAGCTAGAGAAGAGTTGGGCACCCATAATGGCTATCCTTGTGCACCCATAATAGTTGAGAGTTAGCGAAGAGCATGCACCCATGGAGAGAAGCATCTGATGCATGCATTTATAGGGATGCGTGTTGATTATGTCGATGTTGGGTTTCATGCTCCCCTCTTTAAAATGGATTGGATGGCACTAGCACGCTCTTAGTCTAACATTGACTGTCCTTTACCAATTGAATCCATGAGAATCCATAATGCTAAACACATGAGTGATGGCTACATCTCACTCTAATTTTATACCTAGTAAGTATCCATAGTACATGTTTATGGGGATCATCTTGTTAACACGTGTGACTTTCCGTCTTCATCTCCCTTCTCATTTGCGACCTCACCTTCTCGAAACCTTGTGCGATAAACAGGTACTATTTCGAATCGTGTTGATACTACCATTGTTACATGACGGATAGGACCTCACACATTTGTATTATTACATGTCTGGGATCAATCTTCTATGTGTTATGTAGTAGATGCATACAAAGGTTTCGAGTTTGCGAGAAACACATGATGTTCACATGATGATTTTCCGAGAGAGAGAGAGAGAGAGAGCAATACACCAAACATTGTTCTCACCCCCAACTTCCTTTTGTTCCATAACATCCATTATTGATGACTTCCAACATGACTCGTTCCTCCTACATTACCTTCAATTATACATATTATTAAGCCATACGAGGATAAATAGGTATGTACCTTATAATGACCATCGTATCTCTCATATGGAGCTCTTCTTGTGCGGATGCGAGCACATACGAACCATACCCAATGCATGTGTAGAATATCACTACATACTAACCACAATGTATTTCCTCATCGGGACTCATGTCCTTGGACACATACACATACACATACACATACACATACACGTATATCCATCGTGTTTTGTTGTCTATTTATTATTATCACAATCAGAATCACCCAAAATGTTATTATTCCAAAGAGTAGGGGGAGTTTATCACTCTCCCTCTCAATAGAAAGGAATAATCTATTGTTTTCAAGAAACGTTTAGGAAGAAACAATAGATGAAAACAATGCATTACCATCCTAGTTAGAGTTAGAGAAGAGCTATGCACCCATAAGGACTATGCTTGACCAATTGAATCCACGAGAATCCATAATGCTAATCACATGAGTGATGCCCACATCTCACTTTAATTCTATACCCAATAAGCATTCATAGTACATGTTTGTGGGGATCATTTTGGCAACACATGTGAACTTGGGCATCTCCAATTGTGTAGGCAAATTTCCTCGATGCAAGACTTAACTCTCAGCCTTGATCACGGTGCGGAATCAATTGTTCTAAGTTCAGGTTTTGAGTGATTGTTGGTTAGTTAAGTGTAGTGGATCCTAGTATAAAATCTTGCTATATCTTTACAGAAATATAACATCTTCAGTAAGCAAATGATTACCTTCTCTATGTGCTGGAAAAAAAAACGCCTTTACACAGAGTCATGCTGAAGATTGCAACCATCCACAAACTTAAACTTGTTTTTCTTCACAATAGTTGCATTCCATTGTATTGTTCCTATGTGCCACATGTACACACAAAAATGTATGGTTATTATTGCTGAAAATTCTCAAGAAGGTGGATTCTTATGTACATGTTAGGTGTTCTTCCTCAGGTTGATTCCTATGTCAATGTCATTCTAGTTTTATGCACGAAATACAACGCGACAACCTAGAAATGATGACATATCTCATTCACAATGAATGTTGCGCTTTCTCATCGCTCCTTTATCACAAGATTTTCAAATCGAAGAAAGAATATTGTGGTGTACCTAAACATGGCCAAATCAAAACCAACCCCATATGAACGACTAGGGTAACCCAATAGCCACTTTTAGACTATATAAGGAGGGCCTCCTCATCTTTTTTATCATTCCTCGCTTTCCTATTTACACACTCTCTCCTCTCACTCCCCTAAATCTTAGTTAACTCTAAGCGTGATTAAGTATTAATGGTAATTAATTATAGTTTTGGCTTGATATCTCTTCTCCCCCACGATGTTTTGGGCTCGTTTCGAGAGCCCCATGTTCTAGGTTCATGACACTTCGTATTAGAGAAGGGCACAAGGTGGCGGAGAACGATGCCAAACAAGAAGGAGATCACAAAAAAGGAAAGAGAAGGAGATGGAAGTAAGTGGAACCGGGAATCATACGAGAGGGGGATCACATTGGCACAACTCGCGGGAGCCATGATGCAACAAGTCAAGGAGCCAAAACCAAGGAACACCAACGACCGGGTCGACGGGGAAAATATACACAAAAGAGTGCCCCCATGGGAGTATGCAGGTACGAAGGAGCCACCATGCGATACTCAAAAGGTGAATGATCCGCATGGAGAACCACTTGGAGTGGTGTTGAGTGAGGCCACAAGAATGGGTGAAAGAAGCATATGAATTTCTTGTAGACAACTCCTCAAAATGGTACCTTCGAGACTATTGGAGAAGGCCCTTGAAGGTATGAGAAGACTTCAAGCGACCATTGTGGAAATTTGTCCTAGGGTTACCCTTCAATCAATTAGAAAATTAGATCATTATACCTCCGAACTTAAAACATGAATGAACTCTCTAACCATGTGGATGAAGACGATAAGTTGGATGGATTTCTCGAAGAATGGATCGAACAATTCAGGAACGAATTGCTGCTATGTTGCACCATTTTAGACATAATTTCCAAAAAACTGTTGTAATCTATGAGATTTATATACCTTCGAAATGGTTTGATGTAAACTATTCGTTCTAAGCTAAATAAATGTTACACATGTTCCAATGAATTAAATTTACGTGATTGAGGGATCCCGTAAGAGTGCTCGTGGGGATACCCATTGAATATGTGAGAGAGATGGCCTTCAAATCCACACTATTCGGGTGCTCTATCATTGAGCCACTCTCAGAAGAGACCAACTAGGATTTTTGGAGCCTAAATCAAAGTTACAAGATGTTTTATGTTCAAAGTATTTGGAACAAGACTTGGATGAGTGTTCAACTTCGCGAAAATAGATTTGAGATATCAACATACCTAGTTCGAACAATGTAAATCAAACCTACCTAAGGGTTGATGCAAAAAGAATCAAGCCTAGCTAAAGCCAATTTCCAAAAATCAGCCCGAACTAAGACTGATTTCTAATCAACCGTAGCTTAGGGTTGAGGATAAATTGGCCCTAGTCAAGGCTAACTCTAAATTGGCTTTGTAGAATCAAACTTAAATTTGGCCGACCTAATGCCTATTTCTAAAATGGGCCTTGTCTCTCTTGGCAAATGATTTTTGAAATCCGCATACTCTCTGAGAATTTTCTTGAATCCAAATCCTCAGTACGTATACATCAGCCTGAGATCAGTCAAAGACCGAATGTGAATGCACGTGATTAACAATCTTTTTATTTATTGAAAATCCACAATCAGTGTATCTTTGATGTACGTGTTCAATGGCTTCAAACGATGCATTAAACGAGATGAATGCACATGCTAAATGACAATTTACTTGAACATAGATCCTCAACAAGTATACATCTAATGAGTTCATTTAATAACATAAAAGGCCTTATGTCTCTAGTTTGAATGAATCTCATACCATGTAAACATGAGATGCTGCAATGAGAGTTAAACCTACAGCACCAGTGCGAATAGAAAGCAGAAATACTGTTGTTGGCGGATCCTGGAAGTAGCAATAAGGAAAAACCTATAATCAGGTGCTGATAACTGCTATGTGATGAATTCAGTAGTTGAATAGCTTTGTTTGCATGACAGGGAATAAGGGTTCACCTTTTGAAAGGCTTCAATTGCTTGTGCCCTTTTTTTCATGGGCATTTGTGTCTCCACTGATGAAGCGGTACGTTATTGCTTGGTTTTTTATCTCATTCTTCAACCATGCAATTGTCTGCGTGAATTGACTAAATATGAGAACCTGCAGATTACAGGTTTTCAAAAACAATCTTAGTAAAGGTATGCGATAAAAAATGATATTACATGCTAAAGCACAATATGCAGGCCTTTCCTTACATAGAATTCAAATGATTTCTTTTAGATTCTATTGATATTGTAAATTTCAAATTTGTTAATGTGGTGTTGTGGTAATTCTCAGGTTCCAAACTCTTGCTCAGCACCAAACTTTGAGTGCATAGTTTTACACCCCAGGATAATAGACCAGTAAAATATTGTGGGACACACATAGATATTTACTTTGATGTTGGGTTCAGTCTAGAACATGCATACTATCAGTTTGCCCCTAAATTGACACTGAAGATTTGTCCACAATACAAAGAACAATATTTTATTCTAAGAATCATAAAAACAGTTCCTATCTTACCTTTGCTCCTGAACTCTCTTCCCTTACTTTAGCCAAATCTGCCAATAAGGTCTCCAATTTGGAGTTCATATGGACACCCGTGACTAGTCTTTCATCACATCCATTTCCAGATGAGGGGGAAGGAATCGAGAAATCAGTATCAAGCAATGACAAACCTGATGGCTTATCAAATATTTCGAGTTGCTCTGATTTTAGAGAGCTTTTACAAGTTGGACAAGATAGAGTTCCAGCACGTAAGACTGACAAAACACATTCCTTGCAAAACCTGAAATAATCCATGTTAGGTTCATAATAGTCAGCAGCTGTATAGGTTCATTATCAGGGCCTAAGAAAACTACCATATGCAAACAATGGAAAAACTTCAGTGTTTGACTAACTGTTGCTAGAAATAGCAAAAACATCCGATCATCCAGGTAATAAAGAATAAAGACCACAATGTCCAATGAAACTAAACAAGATACTACAGAAACAGAAACAGAAATAGAAACAGAAACTAGAGGCCAAAATCAGCCGACGAGAAATAACTGTGCTCTTGGTATTCAAGAAAGGAGAAATAATTTTTGGTAAACGGAAGAGCATAGGCAACTACTGGGGAACAGGAAAACAGAAGAGTTGGCTTATGAGACAATTCAGAAGTACCAATAGTATTGTCCTTTTGGGTAGCTAATAAAGGCAAATTTGATGAGGAAAGAAGATAAAACGAAGAAAATAAAGAACCATATACTGATGCCTGTAAAGAGGTCAAAATGTTGTATGAAACAGAACCTAATAAATATAAGGGAATTTTAGTATCATCTTGGAGAAGAAAATACCAAAATAAATAAAGGTAGAACTACAAACCAGTGTTTACATGGAGTTCGGGTAGGGCACTCCATAATTTCAAAACATATTCCACATTCAACCTCTAATTGTTCCCCTTCCTTTTCCTCTGTAGCGGATAGCTTTCCACTGTCAGGGCTTGAATCAAATGCAGCAGTGTTGTTTTACCTCTTTACTTACTCCATAGCATGAAGCTCGACTTTTGAGATGAAGCCACCACTACAAAGTCTAGTTTTTTAAAATGCCCAAATCAATACCAGAAGAAAATATATTCTAATAGAAGATATGTTTTTGTTTTATGTTTTCAGAGAAGTCAATAAAGAACCAGAAAGATTAGATGGAATTAACATGTTAATGCCATATATGTGGACACTTGTGTTTACCTGCGTAGAGGTAAAAGTAACGACATAATCTGAAGTATGTTTTTGCTCACTATGGTTGGACCCCAAGATCTGAACTGCTCAAACTTGGCAAGGACCTTTTGATAAACTGCATCATAGGCAACTCTTTCCTCTGGAGAGAAGGTAACAACGATATCTTGCTCAGTTTTAGGAGGCAATTTTAAAAGTTCCCTTCCATTAAGCTTTTGCTGTTTTGTGTGCCTTATCATCATCTGATGCATCAATTGATCAGTTGTAAATAATGGCTTATATCTAAAAAAAAACTCAAAAAAAAAACATCTTCCTTCCCAACAAGGCATGACAAGGTTGTAAAATGACACTAAAAAATGAAAGAACTCTATATATTACTTTGTTAAAGAGTCCATAGGAGAACTGTCTGGTCCTCGTTTTTGCAATGGCGTTCATATGGTCGTCCAATTCTCCTTCGGAAAACATCTTTGTTATCTAGAGGCTCCAATTTGAGAAATAAAAACTAGCACATATAAACGAAATAAGCTAGTTTAATAATGCAAGTCCAAATTGGAATCAGGTTGTAAATAAGAGAAGATGTTTACTTACTTGTATATAAAGATCATATATACTTGTATTAATTGGAGTTCCAGTACAACACCATCGTCTCTCTGCTTTCAACCTTGCACATGCCCTTGAGTGCAAAGGAGCAGGGTCCTTCACCTACAACAAATCAAACATACCACCATTCAATGTACAGTTCACAAATGTTTTCGGGACTATATTTGGGTTTTTCTTTGATTCACCATATGCTCCTATTTCTCATTATTCCTATTAAACATCATTAGTCAACCCAGAAAGAAAGAAAAAGGAGATGAATCAACCGTAAAATGGGTCAAATTGCAAAGACATTCAAGAAATAAACAATCAATTGAACACATGATAATGAAAACCAAGGGCATTTGGGAGAATAAATAAAATCTCAGGGTTCGTTCCCAGTTTTTTCCTATTACATATACATCAAAATTACATTTTACCGTATGAGATTCATCAAGAACAACCCTCCACCAATTCACACTGAGGAGGGGACAAAATTGTTCTGCAAATCCAGATCCATGCCTAGTTGCCTGTGTTGCTTTGCTAAAATCACTACCCAATGTGGCATATGTTGTGATAACCTGAAGAATTGTAGAGTTAGAAACGATTTGCAAAGTACTAAAGATACCATGCATTTTTGAAGGGTCCTACAGCAAAAAACGAGTAAGTATTCAACAATGGATTGGAATAAGAATCCATACAATGTCGAACTTTGAAAGTTTCTTTGGATCTCGTATCCTGAAAATGAAAATGAGAAATTTTGAGAGAATATATAGGCTAAGATTAATGAACTCAAAATGGAGGACTGCTGCATGTGAAACTTGCAAGTATGCGAATGCAAGGCATTCCTTTTGGCAATTCCATTTATATTCTTGATTAATTATTTTCGGCTTGGGTTAATTTTGTGTATGCAATTATCTTGAGGCTGTGCATTAGTAATCTACTTACTTTCCACCATATGAGGTTGTAAAGACTTTCACACATGATTTCATACTCCCTCTTTTCACATAAGGAATTAATAACTACCGTTCCAGCCATTGACTAAAACAAGCAAGATGCTTACACACATGAACAAAAGAAGACATTTATTCTTGCCTTTTGGAGCCATGGTACATGTAGATGCTTAAGTTTGCAGCCAGCTTACTCTTCACCTCGTTAGCCCATTGCCCAACAATAGACACAGGACAAACAACTGTAGTAAACATCACAATATGAGGAATTAAATAATAAGCAGGCACCTTTTTAAAGTATTTTATTCCTCACCCATGGAAAATATTAATGTAATGGGAAATCACATATAGTATTCAACAAGAATTCATGCACGCACAAGGATTAAAAGCTTACTAAGAGTCCCCTGAGAAAAGCTTGGGGCAGTTGCTTTATCAATGGGACATGGATTAGATAAAATCAGGGCCAATATCTGCAAAGAATGTCAAATCTGTCTCTTAGAACTGGGAAGTAATTCAAAATGTACAAGAAATATGCTTGCCACTAAACGCATTAATTCTGAAATTCAATTAACCATTGAAAATAGTATCACAAGAAGCCTTTGTACCAAGATTTAGTAGCAACTTTATGAACTTATAACAACATAGACTCAATAGCCACATTCACTTCATTGTTTTAATGAATTCAAAAGCACAAATTTTGCTACAGTATTAAGGATTTTAAGAGTATTAACAAAAACGACCTCATGTTTAATAAATAGCTGGGAATAGGTTGAAGGAAAATATTTTCTCTTAGCGATTTATGTGCCACAATAAATCAAAGTTCTCCTATTTAAGATGAAAAGTTAAACAATCATTGTTTCCTAGTTACATATGGTATACAAATAGAAATTTATATGGTTTTTCTTTTCTAATGCTATTTAATCTTGTGACGTGATGGTGCAAATGTTTACCTCGATTGTCTTTCCAAGTCCCATTTCCTCGCATAGGAATCCTCCACAAGAAACGCCTTTCCTAAACTCCATGAGGTGTCCAAAGGATGCAGAGTATAAAAGAGGTTCCGATGACGTAGAAGTTGAGGGAAGTTTGTGGTAATTGATGCTGAGAAGACCACCTTCTCTCTTTTCTGCATCGAGCATAAACTGTAATGATTGCAACTGATAAGATCGTGGAGGGACAGTAAGCCCAACAGGATGTGGTGCCTCATCATATCCTTCACTCTCAAGGTCACTGAGCAACCCAGAGAATGTGGTCCAATCATCAGTCCTTTCTGACCAATTCCTTATCTCTTCAACTTCATTCAAGTAGTCATGTAATTCACAATCTTGCGGAAAGAGTTCCTGGAGAAGCTCCTTCAAGACAAGCACTTCATCACCTCTCTGTCTTTTCAAGAACACCTTTATATCAACGGTTCCCTCTAGATCGAACTCTAGCTCCGGTGAAGGTGTAATCATCACTTGGAGTTGTCCTTGTGCTTCATTGAAGCTGAAATGTCAATAGTGGTACATTAGAGAGTTCTATTGCATCTTGACAATAGAATGAAAACTTCTTCTCTGACGCTATTACCATTGTTCATACAAAATTTTCGATTCTATATACAATATCCTTAGAAACATATGAGAACCAGTCATTTCCTTTAAGACTATGATCATTATCAGTAAGGCACCTTCCAGATATGGATCATCAGAAAGAAAATAAAAAATATATTTTTTCATCTAATACTAATGGCATTATTTTTCTCCATATATACGGATTGATGCTCCTTTTCTACGTGAGAAGCCCAAGAATATTGTTAATTTATTTATTTTTTTGCAGGAAGATTCAATTTTGTCGTCTATACCGTTCCTACTATCCTTACATTAGCTCATCGATCAAAGCTTTGTAACTGTGGGTCAAATTCTTTTGTTGATATGATCCATAAGGACAGCTGCTGCCATCTTCAGTTAACTCCGCCCAATTTGGCTGTAGTAGTAGTGCCTTTCCATCACCTACTGCATTGGGTTGTCACGTGAGATTAGCTTCAATTTTATTTATTGTTTACTTTAATAATTTTCTCTAGTTATGTGATGTCAAGCAGAATAGTTCCTTCTTAGACTGATGTTTGAAAATGCAAATCTTTAAACACGGTAAACTTCTTGCAGATAAAATCTCGTGCAGGTTCATATTATACCCAAACCCTCTATGTGATGTCCGTCCAGGACCTAGTTTTAAAGTCGTTTGTAGTAACAATCTAAAACTTAACATACCATGTAACTATTCAATTCGTAAATAACCCTTCTAAATGGCACCCTTCTTTAAAAATGTAAAAACAGAGTGATTTGCTACTACTTTTTGTTTAATTCGCGTGTTAGAGTAACGTATGTGAAGGTGACCCGCTCCCCATGGATCATAAAAAATAATACAGAAACTTATTTTGCTTTCTGGAACTTCTGTTGAGATCCTTTTGAGAGGTCTTTATTTCCTTCCATAATCAGAAGACAGGAAGTAATATATCTAGAGAGGTTAAAACTTACAATGATATCCGAATAATTCAAGAGAAAGCCTATTGCACGGCTTGAAGATCTCCCTCAGAGCGGAATTCCCATGTTGCAAAATTACCGGGATGTGCACTGTGCCAAACTCAAAAAACCTGGGGAAACAAGAAAAGCTGAGATATTACAAACTACCACACTATCATTTAGTTAACTGTTAACTTAGATGTTTGACTTTAGAAAACAATCTTCGTTCAGATTGGATAATCTAAATTAGTTTCTGTTATATCTTGCAAGAATCTAGCTTGAAAATTTTGATTTTCTAGTGTTCAGACCCTGAGTTGTTCTAGACTTCAAGAGTTGCAAATAATCACTGCTTTCTTCCTGAGACTGTTCAACTCTTTGGTATAGTAGTAATTTGAGCTGTCAAACCAGTTACGTGAGCTCCTATCAGTATTAGGTTACCTATTTATTCTGAAAAATCTCATCCTTACAGGTTTTGAATCTGTAGAGTAAACAGTCATTAAATTTAAATTAGATTGGAAACAGACATTGCTTATGATTCCAAGTTATGATTATAAATCTGCTGAAAACTTTACTAAAATGTCTACATTATATAATCCTTGAGTTCTGAGTTATCCAGGGCCACAATTATAAAATTAAAAGAGATGGAAAAGTATACTGATGATGATTCCTACAACGCTCAGTTATGTTAACAAACATTTCTTTTCATGAAACTTTCAAGACTCCTGAGGGATGTTATTAATACATTAGACGTGATGGATCAAAACATAACATTTAAAAAGCTCAGCGGAGCTAAATAGATGGATAGTTGACCAACGTAAAGACTAACAACCATGTTAAGAGTGGACATTTTAAATGATTATTAAATTGAAAGATATATTCTGTGTTTGAAAGGATCCTTACTGTGTGCATGACATGATTAAAGTAAGACATACTAGTACTATCGATGAGTATCTCAGAGTAAAGAAGCTAGCCATCTTATAAATGATCACCTGTAGGCTAATAGTTAGTTACTTTTCTTTGCTTTGAAAAGTGTAATACAGTGGAAATTACGTTAGTCTTGTTTTTTTATTTCACTTGAATCCACGTGAGTGCGGCTCGCTAACTTTGGTTGGTTTGTATACACTTCAATGATGTAAGTGCAGTTCCTTAGTGTTAAGGAGGGCATCCGAATTCATGTATGAAACTTTAGTCTAACTTTGATCTGTATACACGTCATTTGTGCATCAAATGATTCTTATGAAAGGATCATTTGGCTTGTTATAATAATATTGTGCACAGGATGCATGATTCTCTCCACGGCAGTCAGAACATATGTTCTTTTCAAATTAGTAATCCATACACACTAAGCAGATTCCAAGGAACAACAGCGTTACCTTGTAGGAAATTAATATGAAGGAAATAACAAATTACCTTGTAATTAGTATGACAATTAGAAGCTACAAAAATGAAGGATCGGAATTTTTTAGTTTGAAAGGAGCAACATTAGGCTTTACATATGATGAAAGCATGGTGAATGAAAAAGAGGCGATCAAACCCAACAAACTAAAACAAACGACATATTGGAAATCGAAAATTTACCAAAACATGACATGCGAAACAATGACAGGTTTGCAAAGAGACGACAAAAAGTAACAGTAACTACAGTGACACAGAAGAGAACATAGTAAAAATGCAACAGTTTAAAAAACGAAGAAAACACAACCTATAAAGACACAAGAGAGGAGGACCGAATTCCAAAAGATTTCACGAAGAATCAATGATTACAATTAATTGATGTACAGAAAGTGAGGATTTGTGAAGATTTGCACCATCACAATTAATCATGATGCAAAATAATAATAATAATAATAACGAACTACCAAACTGAGAAGTGACACATTTAACAAGCAAACATATGGCAATGAATTAGCTGGCTTAAAAAGCAAGGAGTTAAACAGAAAAGTGGCAAATTGGAGGAGCTTACTGAGGATCAAGAGAAGGATCGGAGTGAGCTCTAGGAGGAGCAACAAGAGATCCAGCCGGGCAAGCAGCATAGCAATCAGAAGAATCAGCAACATCAGCAGTTCCTACGGTAACATCTTCGCAGAGAGAGGGATCTTGCAGAGTTCAGAAGACTCGTAGAAATTGTTGATATGATCGTCATGAATTGGTTCCTCCTGTTGTTGTTGTTGTTGTTGTTGTTGTTGTTGTTGTTGTTGTTGTTGTTGTTGTTGTTGTT
>ERZ1034383.178-NODE-178-length-13478-cov-11.161737_pt1 | contig 13478 bp, 4 predicted proteins | sample MGYA00520613_ERZ1034383 | MGnify/ENA primary metagenome ERZ1034383 (study PRJEB33736, sample SAMEA104288467) | Azolla filiculoides | biome: Urban; feature: water surface; material: ditch water | place: Netherlands | collected 2014 ... | reverse complement strand
ACGGTCCTCGGCTTCTTCAGCCGACTCGGCCGATGTTGAGCTTGTATCTCAACAAATTTTATATACTATACATATACATACATCTTTCCCTTCTTATGCTAAAAAAAATCAACATGTTCTAATTGACATTATCAATCGTACAAAAGTGGATGGTTATAATTTTTAAATTCTGGTTTAGGATAATAAGAACCAAGAAAATTTATAGTAGGGAATCAAGATTACAAACTTTGTCCAGCGTTTGCCTCGAGCATATACAATGTGTTCATCGCAATCGAGTGTGATCCATGGTAAGAGATAGAGAGAAAAGAATTTGCCTTCTTTGCAAATCAATTAATTGAAGGCTTTTACTTTTTCTTTCTTTCTGCAGATTTACAAATTGTCCCTCACGACTTCTCTCTCTCTCTCTCTCTAGTGTTGGCCATGGCCGCCCTGAACAGCCAGAATCCATCCCATCTATCTACCCCTAATGATTAGCTATCAAGAAACCTACATGATTTCTAGAATTGATATGTATAGGAGTATACGAATATAAACTTAGTGTGTTGGTTCAACAATTGTGTAGTGGTACAACAAGTAAGTCAATTCCATTTAAGTAGTCTCTCTTTCTTATGAGATACAATGTCTCCTCTTCAATTAAGTCATGTGTCTCTTACATGAGGCACCCATATCATATAACATTATGTCACATAGATGTGTTAGACCAATTCACAACTCTCTGGGAGAAAATGGTTCTTGTAGAATGTGTAAAGGTTGATGATGGCTATTATAAGTTTATGAAACTTGTGAATGTTGGATGAATTAAGAGGAATGTTGGCCACCATATCCATTATTTTTTTATTGACCCATTGAATCTCTGTGGCAACTCAGCCAAATGCTCGGGATTAAGGTAGGAGTACAATCCGCTACTTATCTTTCTTTTTTTAAGTCCAAAGCTCTCCCAACCAACATCATTTTCATGGGATGACTGGAAGTGATAGAGCATCAGGTACCTCGCAAGTTACGCTACCATTAGGCATGGACAGGTCGACCACTTGACTAGAGTTTCCAGTTCAACAACTATACAAATTGCTTTGACATGACCATTATTGTGATGCAATTGTAGGAACCCAAGTGATACTGCCATGTTGTCCAACAACATAGGGATTCATGTTCCCCCTAATAAGGTGAATTAATGTTTGGGTTAATGGTCAAGTATGCTCCATGTTTTTGAATGTGTATGGTGTACAACATAGCATATAGGGTTTGAAACTTTGGAGTTGACATGCATGAAAAGCCGCCATTAATGTTGCACCCAACTAAAAGTAAAGAGAGTTGTCATGGAATAGTCATCCCCGCCCCCTAATTGCCAAGCCTTGTTCGGAGAACACGCACATGGGGTTGTAGATTGACCTGAGAGCCATTATGTTTTTCATGATATTGGGATCACCTCAAGCCCACATTAATCCTCCTCAACCGTAAGTGTTTCCTATCTTCGAAAATATATGTCAGAAGTTATAAACTAGCAATGGATTCCTTAGATTCTTATCACTTGGGTGAGGATTTTTGTAGAGCATGAGGATGGGTTAGTAGTTTCCATGGTAATCTGAATACATTCCTTTGGTTCACGAGTTGTCAAAAAAATATCCTTCAAACTCAAGACTATGAGAACCATGCACAATCAAACACGGCACACAAAAGACAAAGCAAAGGAAAATTCCCAAACTCAGCCTTGAGGGCCACGTTTCATGACAAGTACTTGTACATGAAGGAATATGTGGAGGTTGAGAGTTCGAATTTCTCCCATGGCACACATTATATTAGAAAGCCTCTCAGGGGTTGCACGAAATGTATTTCTACGAATCAATAAAAAATAATGATAAGTGTGGGAGAAGAAGAGCAGTCATATTTTATGCATCCCACATACAAAGGCAAGGTAACTCTCGGGATATAAATTCTAAGGCAGAATCATCATCTGTTGTCATCGGGATGGCGTGGGTTGAGCACAGAGCGAACTATTCTTTCGCCTTTTACTAAAGAATACCGTGTGCTCCTCCTACCATAAACGCCTTAACCCTAATTTTTGTGAGGGAGGCTCTTCATAGGAGCTTCCCACTATAAAAAAGCAAACAAATCAAGCTTGAAATACCTATACCTCCACCTCTTTACACCTCAGTAATTCTTGCACCTTCTTGCATTCAAGTAACTGGTGTGCTTGTCTACAACTAACCTTTTAAAACCTTGGAGTGCTTGTTTATAACTAGCCTTGGAAAGGAACCACACAACGATTCATCTAAGTATATAAACATTTGCTTGCTATGACTATTTTCTTTGTAGTTTGCCTCAATATGGGTTCCTTTCCCTTGTAAAAAGTTTCACTGACACTTTTCCTTTTCTTGCTATTAATATGATAATGATGGCCTTTTGGTCATTGAACGTTAACTAATGGTCAACAACCGAACCACAATTAATTGCAAGACAGGAAAATGTATAGACATTGTAGCCTGGCAACTTTGTCGACCTTACTATTTTGTGAAGTAGTATAGGTTGCAATTGGTTTCTAAAAATAGCAAACAAGAGTTACTAGAGCATGCACATATGTGGAAATGTGGTTGATATTAGTAAAGATGTTCTTGTTTTAGAAGAAGTTGGTAAAAAAACCCATATGGAACAACCATCCTTAACATAAGAGAACGTGAAAAGTAAACAAATGATGTGGCTAGAAGATCATGTTCTTTAGCAAACCCAACTAAGTATGAATAAAGAAGTCAATAGAATACCATATAATACATTTGCTACATGAAATAGAAATGGTACAAAAAATAATGATTAGATAAAAGAAGCATAAATAAGTGAGGCAACATTTGAGTCTATCAAATATGTATTATTCACATTTCGTAGTAATATGAAGCTGATTTGTACAAATACTATTCAAATGATTGAACTAGATAGTGTTGAAGAAATGAAGGAGAAACTAAATGTTAAGGCAAGCTTGCCTTCAAAAGCGAAGAGAGGTCTAACAAAATTCTATGCATATCGCAAACATGATTTTGTCTAATGGTCCCAAAAGAAAAGTGTCATATTTTTCAAATTTTGTTTCTATACAAAGCCATGATATGTATTTTCAGCTCATATATCTTTAGTTTGATTGCTTTGTTTAAAATATATTGACACTTGAAACATCCTTCATTTGTATGCATGATGTGTGATCTCCACATGATGGTATTGATGCCTCAATTGTTTTCTGTAATGTATGATAACAATAATTCTGCTTAAAATGAAAGTTTTAGGCTACATAGGCTTTACTAATTCTTGCCTTACATGAAGTTTTTCATCCTTCATTAACTTATATTGCATATAGACCAATGCCATGGGCGTTGCTTGGGTGAAAACACATCAATGTCTTGTGTACATGATATTCTCATTGTTTTTATAAAAGACCTCTAGATTGGTTGTTTTTGAACCCATTCTCTTGTGAGCTCTTTTTAATTGGCCTCAACACATGAAGATTATGGACATCAATCCCCTAATGTGTCATACACAAATGTTACTTACTTGGACGAAGACAAGCTGTCGTGTAGGGGGTAGGGTGGGTTGTTGGTTGGATCCATCATTAGGGGCATGGATGTCAACCATGGGTGTAGTGTTGTATTCTCACTTGCATGCCACCAATGACTCCATTACACATACACAATGCACTAATAGTTCTACATCTCCAAAAACCACAAAATTACAAATGGCGTACTTTGTCATCGAAACACCCTCAAGTTCACATAAAAGGATAATACGACGAAAACAATAGTCCTTGTAAGCCAATGGTTTGTGTTATCAGAGTAAGTAATAATCAAGATACGTCTTCTCGTTGTAAGGTAACAATCCTTGTTACAAATGGAGTGTGCTTGAAGACAAAGATAATTCGGTATATAGCTACAATTGCCTACTCTCTTTGAATATCTACTTATGTTTGCGCCATCCAATTTGGATCAACAAATTAATAACATCAAAAACCTAATACCATAAACTCACATTCATTAAAAAATAAGAGTACATTGTATGATTCATTGTGTTATCCTAAAAGTATCTTGATAATTCGATTGCATTATGCATGAACACATACTAAATGACTTGTTTACTCCATGGCTTTATCCATATACTACTAAACTACTTGTTTTCTTTAAGTGTCTCTTCGATGAGACACCATATCATTTAATATTTATAGTTATTTATTTCCTTTATTATTGTTTATTTCAACAATATGTCACAGTGACATGTCAAGACTAACTCACACCTGCTTGTGGGTAAATGGTTCTTGTAGACTGTGTTTATGATGCTTTTCCCCTGATTGTTTCCTTCAATAAAGAATGTAATAAACAAAATTTCATCTATAACAAAAGGCCTTTCTATATCCTACCTTGCTCCCTTGCCTTGACATAGTAGATATTGCAAAGAAAACAACAACAATCGCCAATGTTAAACTCAATAGTTCGAGGTTATGGTTCATGTGGAGGTTTACATTTTCCAACTTAAAGGTTTCTTTACTCTTGTTTACTCTTTCGGATAATAAGGTGAATTACTGTTTGGGTTAATGTTCGAATGTGCTCTACGTTTTAGAATGTCTATATGTACAACATACCATATAGGGTTCGAAAGTTTGAAGTTTGCATGCATGCATGGAACACCACTATTTATGTTGCAACCGACCAAAAGTAAAAGAAATTGTACATGAATAGTTATCCCTCCGCCTTGCCAAACCTTATTTGAAGGTTTCACCCATGAGATTGCAAATTGACTCTAAAGTCCATATGTTTTCCATTATGTTGGAATCATTCTTGGGCACATTAATCCTCCTCAATCATCAAGTGTTTCCTATATTCAAAAACATATGTGAGAAATTACAAAGTAGCAATAGATTGCGTAGATTCTTGTAACTTGGCTGAGTAGTTTTGTAGAACACAAGGATAGGTTAGTTTTCCATGGTAATTTAAAAACATTTCTTTGGTTCATGAGTTGTCAAAAAAGTCTCCTCCAAACTCAACACAATCAGACTACAAGAAAATGGCGTTGAGCCACACTTGGACATGAAGGAATATGTGGAGGTTTCGAGTTCGAGTTTCTCCCATGGCACAGTATAGAAAGCCTCTTGATGAAATGAATTTCTAGGGTACAGTCAATAAGAACTAGGTGGGTTTCGGATTTAAGTATTTTAAGTATCCCACATACAAAGGCAAGGTAACACTCAGGATATAAATTCAAGGCAGCATGTTCACATCTTCTCATTGGGATGGCGTGGGTTGAGCACAGAGCGAACTATTCTTTCGCCTTTTACTAAAGAATACCGTGTGCTCCTCCTACTATAAACGCTCTAGCCCTAATTTTTGTGAGGGAGGCTTTCAACGAGAGCTTCCCGCAGTAAATGATGTTGAAAAAAGCAATCGAAGTATAGGCATAGATTTTTTGCTCTACTTTGAGGTATGTAGTTATAAATATTTATACTTTGGAAAAGATAAATCAGTCTCTAATGGAATAATGGTTATGCATACCAATAAAAATAACAACAGCTTGTTAAATGGTATACAATAGCATTATGTATTAAACTAGCTCAAGTTTTGTATATGAAAATCACATGGATTAAACATTTAATTCAGCTTTCACATAGATAGTGTGGATTAAATGCGTAGTTCAGTAGTATGTGGGTAATCTCATGGATCAAACAAGTAATTTTGTATGTGCTCATCATATGATGACGACGATGAAGTTGTTCATGGTGAGCACTTGTAATAGGATACATGATTGGGATAATGATGATGTTGGCTTGGATTAGAAGTAGAAGTAGAAGTAGTAGTAGAATTTTGAGGCTTGGAGGTATAAGATAAGTTAATGTTTGGGTTAATGTTGAAGCGAGCTTTGGAGTTTGGAACTATGCAATATTGTGGCATGCATAGTTCATATCCATAAAGACCACTATTGTAATTTTGAACATAGAGTACTAGAAATGGCGATTCTCCCCTTTGCAAGCCTTAACCGTAGCTTTCGGACAAGGTAGTCTAGATTGATATGCATGCCCTTGTAGTTCTCATGATGTTAGCATTACCTTGGGATTGTTTTTTTATCCAATCAAACCTGGATGGGTGATCAAGGTCCAACACCACACGCGAATGTGATGAATGGGAAAAAACTAATGGACATGTTCAACATTGTTATACTAAAAGTCTTAAAGGATTGAATAACCCTTCTAACTCATTTGTTGGCATTTATATATATTCGGGAAATAGATGCTCCGGTGTTTGATTTAAATGTTTCGTTAGATCATTCGGTTGAGGATCATAACTTTTTTGAATGAAAACAGATGGTGCCAAAATGCATAAATAACCATGAGAACATGTGGCTAGTATATCCTATACTCATAAACAATCTCTTCTATACAATGTAAACAAATTATCCACGAAAATACACGTTGACTCGAGAGTGCTACTAGTACTTTTTGTGGCAATCAACTACACTACATTTCATAAGTTTATCCGTTATGCCCAAATTATGTGTTAGGTATTAAATTAAAATCATAATGTTGATTGAGGTTTCGTATAGACTTTTTTTTCTACGACAACTAGATTGAGAAAACTGCTTGGATTACATCCATATTCCATTGGTGCACATAACTTTCAACAACTAAAATACAACCCTCAACTTACTATTACACATATGCATGATGACGCAAAACGAAACACTTAACAAGATTTGAATCGTCTTCATCGACCCATATGTGCCTTTTAGCAATAAATATCAAATCTTGTCTCTAAGTGACATCCATTCAAAGGTATCATGTGATTATACCATCATTAACTCCCTTTTTAACCATCCAAAGTGTATTATATATGTCTTAGAATAAAAGGAGATGAAGTGGTTAATAATAAGATGTGAGTCGTTTTTAAAATTGTGATTTTAGACGTGTCATGGTTTATTTATCCTACATATAGAGGCAAGGTGACTTCATGGGTTATAAAGTGAAGACATTTATAAATGATAACACAGGATGGTGTGGGTTGAGCACATAGCGAACTATTCTTTCGCCTTTTACTAAAGAATACCGCGTTCTCCTCTTACCTCAAACGCCCTAACCCTACTTTCTAGGAGGGAGGCTCTAATCTGAGTTTTCCAATGTACAATAATATGAAACCAAATGGAAATCCCGTCCCCTCCAACTCTTTTGTATTTTAGTCACTCTTTCACTTTAAAGTGGTGTGCTTGTCCATAACCATGTGCAACTTAGTAACAAACCAAACAAAGGTTCATATGGGTATATACATTGGCTTGCCAAACAAAGGTTTGTGTCGGTATATACATTGGATTGCCAAACAAAGGTTTATATAGGTATATATAGGTATATACATTGGCTTGCTATGATTATTTGCTTGTTATGTTGCCTCAATAGGGGTTCCCTTTATTTCTTAAAGTTTCATTAAAACTTTCCTTTTTCTTGTTAGGTTGCTCGCTACCCATATTACAATGATGGCCTTTTGGTCATTGAGTACTGAGTAAAACCCGATGACAGAATGTAGGACATCAAAATATATAGACATTTCAGCTAACATTTTTGTAGTCATGAGTAATTCCTGAAGTAGTATAGGTTGCAATTGGTTTATGAAAAATAGCAAACAAGATTTAGCAAAGTATTCACATACATGTGCAATAATATTTTATACTAATAAATGTTCCTATTTTAGAAGAACTTAGTAAAAGAAACACCGATGGAACCACCATCCTTAACACAAGAGAACGTGAAACAAAAACAAATGATACGGCCCGAAGATCATGTTCTTTACCAGACTTTGTGTTTATACAAAGCCATGATGTGTATTTTGAGTTCATGTATGAGATATAATCTTTAGTTTGATAGCTTTGTTTACAATTCTTGGATATTGGCACTTGAACATCTTTCATTGGTATGTATGATGTGTCATCTCCACATGATAGTATTGACAATTGGATTGTTTTCTGTAATGTATGACAACAATACTTAAGTTTTAAATGAAAGTTTTAGGCTACTTTGGCTTTACTAATTCTTGTTTTACAAGACGTTTTTCATTCTTTATTAATTTGTTTTGTATAAAGACAGATGCCATGGGTGTTGTTTCGGTGGTAGGTTTGTGTATAAATGAGAATTTGTTCTTGTTGTATTTTGCATATGAAAAGCTCAATGTCTTGTGTACTTGATGTTCTCATTGTTTTTGTGAATGACCTCTAGATTGGTCATTTTTGAACTTGTTCTCATTCTAACTAGCCTCAACACATGATAATTGGGAGAACATTGTGGACATCAATTCTCTTATGTGTGATGCAACAATGTTATTTATTAGAGGCATGGATAACAACCATGGGTGTAATGTCTGATTACCCCTCACATGCCACCTATCACTTCGTAACACAAACACAATGCACTAATAGCTCCACGTCTCAAAGAACCACAAAATTGCAAAGAATCTACTGTGTCATCGTAACACCCTCAAGTTCACATAAAAGAACGAGAAAACAACTTTTCACATAACAAGCAAATAGCCTTGTCGTTACGGCCAGCGGTTTGTGTTATTAGAGAGAGTAATCATCAAGATATGTCTTCTCTTTGTAAGGTGGTCGTTCTTGTTACAAATGGAGTGTGCAAGAACACACAAAAAATTAGACATATACCGTCAATTGTCTACTGTCTCTAAACATCTACTTATGATTGTGTGCCATCCAACTTGGATCAACAACACATCAAACACCAAGTAGCATCACCTCACATCCCTGTGAAAGATAAGAATATATTGTGCCATCCATTGTGTCATCCTATATAAATTTTGATAAAACGATTGCATTATGCATGAGCACATACTAAATGACTTGTTTAATCCATGACGTTATCCACATTCTACTTACTAAACTACTTAAGTTTACACCATACATTATATCATATCCCAGGTTTAAATAGTGCTGACATTTCTTTAATTTCATTTTATGATGGGAAGCTCAATGGAGAGCCTCCCTCCCAAAAATTAGGGTTAGGGCGTTTAAGGAAGGAGGAGCACACGGTATTCTTTAGTAAAAGGCGAAAGAATAGTTCGCTATGTGCTCAACCCACGCCATCCCAATGAGGGATAGAGTTAGTAGATGTCTTAATTTATAGGTCTTGGAGTCACTTTGCCTTTCTATGTGGGATGCATACCACAACTTCAATCACTGCCTTGTTGCGCTATTCTCCATTAAACGATTGTATTATCTTTTTCGATGCAAAATTATGATCCTTTCTAATGTTTCACTATTCTACGATTGTGTTGGTTTTTATTATGTTGCTTTTCACCTCATTTGTCTGTCCAAAATGATCTTTGCAAGCTCTCGTGTCAACATTCAAATGTAAATATAGATGAGTGTGTGTAAAAGTATGTGCAAAAGAATCTTCGAAATCCATAGTTTGTTGCCGCTTATCTTCAAAATATATATTGTCTATCATATCTACAACATTCCCTATGACACTTTATTACTTAAGGAATTAGGTTCATTACAAGCAAAATATCATTGATCTACTAGATAGCCTTTATCGTGAAGGATGATGTAAGATTAAGCTCTTAATGACGACACAAAAAAGGAGCTACTTGGAAATAATCCGATGAAAAGACATTTGGGATGAACTTCCATTGAAAAGGGAAGAAGGCAACCAAGCTTTCCCTAAAAGTAATTGTAAATCTCCCAAAATTCTAACGTCCAAAGAGCATCCAGACATTCCTATGTAGTGATCCTTGCTCAAACATCCCACTCTTGCCCTTATGTGTTTACTTCACGCTTCATCCCACACATTCCGTGTAAAACTATATAATGGGTCGGGTAACACAACAATAAGTATTTAGCTCCTACACCCCATCACAAGGGTGAGAAGTGTCTTGTGTCCTTGTCCTTGCTATAAAATGGAATGATGTTGATACTCTCTCGTGGACAATCTTTTTTAGGATCAAAATTTGAATTGCTTTTGTATGCTTCATGACTCAAATCGGCAATAATTGCATGTGTAGGGAGCTTTTTAGTGAAGAAAACATTGCATCTCTTATGGTAGTTCATGTAACATTTTTTGTGTGGATGATGTTAGCCCTTAAGCAAGTTACTTTCCAAACAACGTGATAGTATTCTTTGATCTCGATTGTTGTTACAACTATTGATGTCGGTGTACGGAGAATCCGTTCACTGTCCGTCAGACTAGCCTTGCATGAGTACACCAAACCTAGGCCCAAGCCCCAAGCTTAGCTTCCAAACACATGAATTCAATAGGAATCCGCACCGATTCAATTTTGGCTTAACCGAGTTGGCATTGTCCAACCCAAACCAGTTAAGCCTTAACTAGTTTGGTGGAGTTCAAACTTGAACAAAACCAAACCCTCGCCATTACTTCCGTGATGTCTTCCTCTTCCATCCTCTTTTCTCCCTTGCCGCCTCTTCACGTCGGATTCACCAAAGATGTCGCGTTATTACACGCACGCGTGTAGAATGAGGCGGGACCGCGGGGGTCATGGACGAGGGAGTAGATGGGGAAGACGGGTATGAGCGAGGTGGAGGAGATTAACGCGGTAGAGGAGATAGATTGAGACAAAGGGGAGGAGATTAGCACAATAGAGAAAAGAGGGAGACAAGATTAATGAAGGTATGTATATTAGGGCATGAAAGCCGCTATGTGATTACAACCGCGGCCGCGGTGGCCGGACTCGAACATAAGAAGTAGAGAAACGCTAATATGATAAGAAAAACCCTAAGTGAAAATAAGAATGCGATGAAGAAAAGAAACCTAAATGGTCCACCTCACAAAGACAAAATGGCGACCCCCACAATAGTGCCCCTTCCTCTCCTTTTATAGCATAAGGAGAGGAAGCCGTTACAAAAGAAAGGAGACTAAATATTCCCCTCATTCAATGAGGGCTATTTGCCTAGGTTTTAGGGAGAGGGATAGATGGGGCCTTAACTCCCACTCCTCACACACTATCATGCTCATAACTCAACTCGTACTTTTATGTACACCCCTCTTTCTCATGTGGATGTGCACATAAGTGCACATCACATTTATGCTTTAGGAATCTAGTGGTGCATTTCTAGCACCTTATAGTTTACATTTGTTATTATTAGTATTTTACAAATAAAGCATGTGCGTGTGCAACGATGCACACCCCGGTTTTGCTCTCTTCGCTCGTGTTTCCGCCTATGGACGAAAATCTTCACGACATCCGCCCCCACCAAACCGCACATCCACCGGTATGTGCCAAGAAGGGGAAAGAGGTGAGATTTTCGGTCATGGCGATCAACCGAGTCCTTAGCGTCCTTGTCGACTTTGCCCGACTTCGTCTTCCACTTCGAGCAAGCCCATCCTTTCCACATGGACCATCGTAGCCTCCCGGTCCGCCATATCCGCCGCATGTTCTCGAAACACCGGCTCCATCCGATCCACCATGTCCGGTGCTCACGCCTTCCTTCTCGGCCGGCCGTAGTAGACCTTGCTCTCCGTTTGTTCGCCGCGTATGCCCTCCGATCGAGCCCCCGGTCTCTCCGAATGCGTGCCGGATTCCGCCCTTTGCGTGTCGCGTGTGGGCCCCCTTCGGTTCGACCGTCTCCTCGTCCCGCACGCCTCCGGGTGCCGACTCTCTTCGCTCCGTGTGTGCCTTCCGTAGGCTCTTTCCGTGTGTCGTTGTTGTCCGCCGAATACGCGCTCGTTCTTCGGTCCGTAGGTGACCCGATTACGCGCTCCTTGTTTTCCCTTTGCTTGCCGTGCTCTCTTGTGGTAGAGCGTACCGTCATCCCGACCTCCGTGTTGGGGTCCTTCGCGGCTTTCGTTACCGCCCCGTCTCGATTCGTGCTTTCTCGGCCCGCTTGGTCTCGCAAGCTCTCCGGGATGCTCCATTTGTTCTTCACGGTGCGTGACCCTTCATTCTCCACGCACCTCCTCCGCTTTCCTAGACACGATTCTCCGCTCATGCCGATCGTGCTCGGCTCTCTCCGTCGATCTTGGCGTCTCGTCACGCCGTCCTTCGTCCCGCGCTTGCCTCTCGAAGGCTTCATCCGACCGTCATGTTGCGGCTCGTTCGAATGCACGCTTGTCCCTTGGCCCTCCGCCGGTCGTAGTGCATGCCCCGTGTCATGCCCTTCACTTGTCGTAGTCCCGACCTCCGCATCGGCCTTCTCTTCCTTCGTTGTCGTAGTTCCGCACAAGATGCTCGTTTCGGCATCCCCATCCTCTTCGATTATCGACCGCTCGCCGCCACCCACCATTCCTTCGGGCTTATGTTGCTCCTCAACCGCCGGAGTCTTGAGGATAGGTGTGGAGGGTTCCTCTTGCTCTCGGTCTCCAACCGAGTCGTGCTCCTCGGTCTCGCTCGGCCTCTTCGCTCTCACCGGCTCCCACCGTGTGTGGTGGCTCGAACGTCTCGATCTCCATTTAGGCCGGCTTGCCCCTTTTTCGAACCGGTCTTGGTCGTTCGGTTTTCGGCTCGGTCGGTCTTCTTTCGTATTCGCATTTGGCCGCGTCGCGCTCGGCCGATCGGCTCTCGTTGGGTCCTTCCTCCGCTCGGGCCGGTATATCGGCCGGGTCATCTTCCGGTTCGACCGGTTCTCGGCTCTTGTTTCCTCACGGCATTTCGTGTCTCCATCGAACTCGACCGCGGCTCCGTCTTTGGCCTCCTCGTCGGCGTCTTCCTTCCTCCCGTGTATGCTCGTCTTGAGCCATGTCTCCTCGCGGCCACCCCCCATCTCTTCGGTCTTACGTTGGCGCTCGGGCGCAACCTCCGAAGTCTCCGGCACCGGTGTCGGGGAATCTCTTCTTCTTCCGCTACTTCCTTCCTCGTTCTCCTTGTCATCGTCTCGGTCGCTCGCTTTGCCGCCGCCACCGTCCGTCTCTCCGGGCTCACGTGGGCTCTCGTGGCCGACCGCCGAAGTCTCTAGAGTCGGTGTGGGGAAAGTCCCGACGCCGTTGTTGTCTTGGTTGCCCGCTTTGCCGCCGCCACCTTCCGTCTCTTCGGGCTCGCGTGGGCTCTTGTGGCCGACCGCCGAAGTCTCTAGAATCGGTGTGGGGAAAGTCGCGGCACCGCCGCTCGTCTCTTCTTCTTCCTCGATTTCGCAAGCCTCGAGTATGCTTGCGAAGTCCTCGTAGAACGATTCGGGCCACCGTGTCCCGAATCCGTAATTACCGGCCTCATCCATGGCCGTTCTTGTTCCGCAAGATGAGAGGGTCGCTTGCTCCGCACCCTCTCTCGCGTCGACGCCGTGGTCGCCCGCCTTGCCACCGCCACCGCCCTTCACCATAGGTCTCACGCGGGCACTCGGGCCGGCCGCCGTGGTCTCTAGGAATGGCGCGTGTAAGGTCGCGGGACCGCCGCTCGTCGCACCTTCTTCTTCGTCGCGGTTGCCCGCCTTGCCGCCGCCACCGTTCTTCTCCCTAGGTCTTACGCGGGCGCTCGGGCCGGCCGCCGGGGTCTCTTGAACCGGTGTGTGGAAGGTCG
>ERZ1034383.172-NODE-172-length-13913-cov-24.206018_pt1 | contig 13913 bp, 11 predicted proteins | sample MGYA00520613_ERZ1034383 | MGnify/ENA primary metagenome ERZ1034383 (study PRJEB33736, sample SAMEA104288467) | Azolla filiculoides | biome: Urban; feature: water surface; material: ditch water | place: Netherlands | collected 2014 ... | reverse complement strand
TGGAGAAGAGACCAACTGTGGTGTGGCCTTCTCCAACCAAGAGTCACACCAAAATTCAAATATTGCACATGAATTCATCAACCTGCCTCGTATGGCAGAAATTGACCAAAAAACCGAGTTTGATCCTGGCTCAGAATGAACGCTAGCGATATGCTTAACACATGCAAGTCGAACGTTGTTTTCGTCTATAGAACAGTTGAAGACAAAGTGGCGAACGGGTGCGTAACGCGTGGGAATCTGCCAAACAGTTTGGGCCGAATCCCAAAGAAACGAAAGCAGCTTTGCTGCTTGCTTGCTTGCTTGCTTGCTTGCTTGCTGCTTTTCGATAAAGCTAAAAAGCGCTGTTTGATGAGCCTGCGTAGTATTAGGTAGTTGGTTGGGTAAAGGCTGACCAAGCCGCAGATGCTTAGCTGATCTTTTCGGACGATCAGCCACACTGGGACTGAGACACGGCCCAGACTCCGTAGGGAGGCAGCAGTGGGGAATATCGGACAATGGGCGAAAGCCCGATCCAGCAATATCGCGTGAGTGAGTGAAAAACGTCGCTAACGCGAGGAAGGGCAATGCCGCTTGTAAAGCTCTTTCGTCGAGTACGCGATTATGACAAGACTCGAAGAAGAAGCCCCGGCTAACTCCGTGCCAGCAGCCGCGGTAAGACGGGGGGGGCAAGTGTTATTCGGAATGACTGGGCGTAAAGGGCACGTAGGCAGTGAATCAGGTTGAAAGTCAAAGGCGCCAGCTCAACTGGCGGAATGCTTTCAAAACCAATTTACTCGAGTGGGACAGAGGGGAGTGGAATTTCGTGTGTAGGGATAAAATCCGGAGATATACGAAGGAACGCCGAAGTAGCGAAGGCAGCTTTCTGGGTCTCTACTGACGCTGAGGTGCGAAAGCTTGGGGAGCAAACAGGATTAGATACCCTGGTAGTCCATGCCGTAAACGATGAGTGTTCGTCCTTGGTCCGCGGATCGGGGGCCCAGCTAACGCGTTAAACACTCCGCCTGGGGAGTACGGTCGCAAGACTGAAACTCAAAGGAATTGACGGGGGCCTGCACAAGCGGTGGAGCATGTGGTTTAATTCGATACAACGCGCAAAACCTTACCAGCCCTTGACATATGAACACTTGACGTATGAACACTTGACATATGAACCGGTGTGCTTGTCCTTAACGGGATGAAACGAAAATTCATACAGGTGCTGCATGGCTGTCGTCAGCTCGTGTCGTGAGACGTTTTTGGTTAACTCCTATAACGAGCGAAACCCTCGTTTTGTGTTGCTAAGATATGCTGCTCCCAGAGGATCAATGTCATCATTCACCCTCGGCAAGCAGGAACATAGAACATGGGCTGGCTTCCGACGAACTTGAGGTTCCGACGAGCGAGCCGGTGGTAAGTGAGCCGCTTCATCGGTACCTGCCCATGAATCTGTGTTCAGTCAGCGGTTAGCCAGGATTGATGACACTCCCTCTGTGCCGATGTTGCACTCACAAGAGACTGCCCGTAGTTCTACTATGGAGGAAGGTGAGGATGACGTCAAGTCCGCATGGCCCTTATGGGCTGGGCTACACACGTGCTACAATGGCAATTACAATAGGAAGCAGGGCCGTAAGGCGGAGCGAATCCAGAAAGATTGCCTCAGTTCGGATTGTTCTCTGCAACTCGAGAACATGAAGTTGGAATCGCTAGTAATCGCGGATCAGCATGCCGCGGTGAATATGTACTCGGGCCCCGTACACACCGCCCGTCACACCCTGGGAATTGGTTTCGCCCGAAGCATCGACCAGAGATCACCCATTACTAAAGTGTTCCATGCCGCCGTTGAGTGTGGCCCATTTTGGTATTGGTGGTCTTCTTGGCGCATATCACGGTTGGGTCAGTGACTGGGGTGAAGTCGTAACATGGTAGTCGTAGGGGAACCTGTGGCTGGAGGGAATCTCAAAGGGAAGCGCCAGCGTCCTTTCGTTAACTGTACTGACTTGATGAAGTTAATTCCAAGTTGGGTAAATGCCGGCCGGATGAAGCGCTATGCGCGAGGAGGAAGCGCTTCTTCATGAAGCGCATGAAGGGATTGAAACCGTAGACCAATCGCGGATGAAGCGGTTAACAGTTGAGCTACCAGCGCGGGAAGGGAAAATGTACGGTTAGTATCATATACATTCTTTGACTTTCGAGCCGCCTCATGACCTGTGAGACGTTAACTATTCAAAGACCCCAGCTGCTTGCTGCTTTCTTCGAGATTTCATGAACCTCGCTAAAGCCTAAAGCAGCAAGCAAGCAAGCAAGCAAGCAAGCAAGCATTGGAGTTCTTTGAGAAAAACGTATAGATCGAAAGACGACGACAAAGCGAAGGCCTTCATTGCATTGCTGCGACTTGCTTGCTTGCTGCAAGGACATAAGACTTTCTTTCTAGGCCCTTTTCCCTTCCCGAGATTGAGTGATGAGAGATCGGGTGCCAACCAAGCGGCTTAGGCGCTAATCGATAGCTTACGCCGGCCCTCAACCATTACTGCTGGGGATGGCCCACGCAGCAAGCAAGCAAGCAAGCAAGCAAGCAAGCAAGCAAGCACGAGGTGTAGCGCAGTCTGGTAGCGCATCTGTTTTGGGTACAGAGGGCCATAGGTTCGAATCCTGTCACCTCGATTATTGCCGTGTACTGGGCGGGTAACCTTTCGCTCCGTCCTTTTTCCACGTCTTTCTCTGCGCTTCTTGCGGCTTCTTGTGGCATAACTCTGTCCACGGATCAAACAAGCATTGTAACCTGCCTGCCTGCCTGAAACTTCTCTGAAGACATGACCTTCTGAGTCATCTAGGCATGCATTTTGAAACCCGGAAATTTCGTATATAGAGTTGTGAAGACTATGCCTCCTATAGATAGTAGGAAATGGTTAACCCGAAGGTCCTAGGATTGAGAGGAGGTACTACAGATCGTAGTGCTTTAACCTCTTGCCATAAGCATCTGGCTGGGTGTAGAGTTGATTCAAGCACGTCTTCATCAGGTTTTCAAAGCCAAGTCCCTTTCGTCTAGTGGTTAGGACATCGTCTTTTCATGTCGAAGAAACGGGTTCGATTCCCGTAAGGGATAACTTTCTTGCTTGCTTGCTTGCTTGCTTGCTTGCTTGGGGAGGCTAGCAAAAGGTCCCTAGCCTCTTCGTTAGAGGGTTGAGCAAGAGGTCCACAGGACCCCAAGGTCCCGTAGTCCCCACGATGAGTGAGGGCTGGTTTCTCGTGGTTCAGAATGTAAACATCCCCCGCTGAACCCACCGCATCGTCTCATGTGGGTGTCTTAACACTTTCTGAATTGCCGACGACAAGACAATCTGTTCGTTGATCGAAGTCTTGAGCGATTGGGGGGTTCAGTTGAAATTTTGCTTGCCGGCTGACTGACGTTCTCAACAACCAACCAACGATGGGCCAACGAACGAACGAGACCATATGCACCGCGGCATTCCCCTTCCCCGCAGGAAGCGCGAGCCTTTTCATCCGGATGAACAAATTCGTCACTCAACGGCGGGCGGTCAATTCGCGAAAAGTAGTTTTTCTTTTGTGCACAATCTAACTCTTGTGACCGAAAGCGTGCTCATGTCAACGAGACAAGTGCGCCGGAAGAGTCACTGGAGGAGTAGCGAAGGTGCCGGAGATCCCCCTTCGACTGATGAGAGCGAATCAAACTCTGACGAGCAAGCAAGCAAGCAAGCAAGCAAGCAAGCAAACCTAGGACTTGTAAGGGACGAGAGGGGAGACTTCACATGGAGCGCCCAGGCTTACCGCCTAGAAGCCGGTTCATTATATCAGACCCGCTTCATCGGTTCCCCACAGCATATCAAAATCCTCATCGCCGGTCGACCCGCCAATCTCTTCTCTTGAGGAGAAAAAAAGGCAAGATAAACCCTCGAAAAGGAATGCAGATCCGCTTTCATCGAGTTAACCTTTCAGAAAGAGATCGGCGCTCGTCCCTTCAGTCGCAAACCGAAGCCCGCTTCACCATAGATGGTGTGAAAAAGATCGATATATCGGTCATGTAATGACCTTGACCGCTACGCTTGATTAGATACATATTTTCTGCTGAGATAGATGCTGGGATAAAGCGCAAAGCTCTTTCTCAGCTTCCGCTCCTACTCGTGCTTGCTGGGAAAGCGGCGGGCGCCATGTTATTTGGTTGGTGAGAGGCGCTTCTTCCGCTTCCGCGGCTACAGACAGAAAGATTTCGTGGCCCCCTATAGTATAGTCTGGTAAGGAAATTGCCGTATATAGACGCGCCATTCGTTTAGCCAGCTTCCAGTCTCTATTCACTTTGAACTCTTCACAACTCCATCACCCTCTTATAGAGATAGGGAAAAAAGGGGGTTGCAGGGCTGGCTTCATTCGGGTCAATAATACACCCGTTCTCGTTTCGGATTAGCTCAGTCGGTAGAGCAGTGGACTGTTAATCCATGGGTCGCAAGTTCGAGTCTTGCATCCGGAGAAAGTAACTGAAACAAACATGAGAATTGATCGACTAGAGCTTTTAAATAGGCCCGCATGAAATGAACCGGCGATAATCAAAAAAAGCCAGTCATATAGGATAAATGGTAAGTAGATTGAATGGCAGGTATTGGTGAAAAGCCAGCCGAAGAAACGACGAAGAGTTGCTTGCTCCGCTTCTTCCGTTCCGCATGAGCCGGGTATTGGTGCTTTTATAAGACGTGATGACCTTATCGATACCACAAGGATCTGGGCATGGCACCTACGAGACGACGACAAAGATGCCCGACGGACGAAGATTCTCAATGGGATTGTTGACCAAGTGTCTCTCTCGAGAACAACAACGGTCCGCCATTTCTCAGGGATCCCCCGAACCACAGCTCGCGAATGGTAACATAGGATAGTAACGGCCAATCAATTTACATTGCTTTGTGCTCTGTTCGGCTTTTTCATTGATTTGAAGGAGAATTCGCGGGCGGTTTAGTTTACTTTAATCAATTAACCTGCTTCCGAGTCCAGTTCAATTATATGAACTTCCCTTCAATAAGTATACCCGAACTCAATGATCGAGAATACATGTATGTTATGCCTCGTAACAGATACGATACCACCTTCTTTACGCCTTTTTCCTTCTTTCTAAAGTGTCTTTGTTCGCAGTGTGGCGTCTTTTCTGTGTCGGCATATTCTGAGAGAGGATCCTAAGCTTCCGCATCTTTCTAACCCGAAATGGGTAAGGAAAGAAAAGGTGGGGGTTCCTAGAACAAATCCAGTGGGGACAGGGCCTGTAGCTCAGAGGATTAGAGCACGTGGCTACGAACCACGGTGTCGGGGGTTCAAATCCCTCCTCGCCCACAATAATAATAATAGGGAGAACGAGAAGTCACCTTTCGCTTCGTGACGATTCTATCGAGAAGGACCGAAGCCTTGCTCTCGAGGCAATTATTTCAAAGACTTCGAGCGAGTGTTAAGCTGCTTGCTATTTCGCCATGACATTTCTTAGAAGCTCCGAGCATAGGTGTACCGACGGCATTCAACATGGCCTCTATTTGTTTGATTCCTTGAACCTCTACTTGTTCGATTAGTCTATTGGAAGGGGTTAGGACGTGTAGATTAATCGATTTCTCTCTTCCCAATCGCTCAGAAAGTCAGTCAAAGCTTACTTTGAACGGGGAGAGTGGCCGAGTGGTTAAAAGCGACAGACTGTAAATCTGTTGAAGGTTTTCTACGCAGGTTCAAATCCTGCCTCTCCCACCCAATAGGTTAGGTCTGAAAAAGATTTACGCTTTCACTGTTGTTAATGGATAGCGAAACGTATATCTGATGCTTTGCCTAGGCTAGAGAACTCCGCTCGTACCCTCCTCTTCCATGGAAATGAAACGAATTGACCTTTCCACCAACCATTTTCTCCCTCAAACCAACTTTCCTAAGGAGGGCGCCACTTCGGTTCGGAGGGCTGCTTGCTTTTGGCAACTTTGGTCGTCTTTCGGTATAGTGAATACACCCCTCTGTCCGACCCGATTAACCCTGCAAACATATTCGTGGGATAGGAGGACCCAGAAAGGGCGGGCGTCCGAGCCGGGGATATTAGGGAATGAATCTATCCGTGTGTCCACGGCATACAACCGCAACTAAAGCGAAAAGCAGCAGGCGGGAAAAAAGGGGGCGGACCCCCACCCCGAAGTGAAGAGATTCAATGAGACCACTCGAATACATAGACAACGTGCCATTTCATGAGTGACTAGGAAAAGCAGAGAAAGGTATAAGAAGAGGAAACTAATCGACGAGAAACTAATAGCTAGTAGCAACGATTTCTCAGGATCCATTGGTTTATATAGAATCCATCTTTTAGGCGTATCGAAATACATTATTTTCACCAGGCGTATATAATAAAATGGAGTGACCCCCAGTGTCCCAGGGTACCTAGTCCCCCTAGAACCGCGGGAGACAGTCGCCCATCATACGGCTCACCCACTCAACTTGCTTCGGATGTTAGTTCTGAATCGTTCAGGTTCAGATAACTCCGCACGCATGAACCGCCGTTGGCTTTACGAACGAAGGAGCGGAGCAAGAAAGCTATAGCGCTTTCTCAGCCAGCGATGCCCACTTCAACAGCAGATTGGTCCTTATTCTCGAGGACTTATTTTCCTCCCCCATCCGCAGGGTCTTCGGCTCTCCCCTTTCATTCGGGGGGAGCGGGAGGGATACCGAGGGAAGGGGCGAGCCTGCTTATCCTCCCCTGTTTGATCTCCTTCAGACCACCTGCGGCCCTGTTCAAAAAGCTATGCATCCAAAGATTCACAAGGATCGAATCCCCTGTCTGAACTCTGTCAGACGCATCCAATGGATCCAACAAAAGGGGGTTAAGCAGAGTGAATACGTAGAGTCTAATTCGGCTTTTAGCAGCTATTTAGGCCCCTTCCCGGCTACCGGATCACTCAGTGCTTTCCCCTAAATGAAACCAAGACAAAGGGGTTCCTTTTAGGTAGGCGGGTACTATGGACCTTCTGCCGTCCATCGCAGAGCCCGCTATGGGAAGAGCGCAGTAAATAATCAGGAGAGGAACATTTCTATACAATTGGTAGAAAAAGAAACAGATACGTATAGATAGATGGATGTATCTATATCTATCTACCTATATATAGCAACGCCGCTTTCAATCTTTTCTTTGCGCACTCTTCCTTGCAAGCACTCCCGGAGACCTGCCAGAAAACACTGTCGCTTGGCCAGCTTCACTTCTTCTCTCGAACTTGATTAACTTGGCCAACGAACGAATAAGGCCTGTAGGGCGCGAAGCGGTTTTCATCATCATGCATGAAGGCGCGCGCGCGCGCCGGTTCATCATGAAGGCCTTCATGATGAACGCCTTTTCTGCGCTTCGCCGCTTTCTAAGACGAATTGTTCCTCTTGGATGGACTTCGCCGTTATTCCCTAAGGGCTGTATTATCATATCGAGATGCCGATTTGTTCCCTGTCCCCAGCAGCAGTGATATGGGTAATCTGCTCCGTCTGTCTTCGTCCGGCTTGCGTTGTTCTGATCACCGGCAGGGGGCACTTCAGCAATCGCGCGCTGTAACTGGCTGGGAGTCTCATCACACTGAAGGATACTTTGATTTACGGCAACTTAGGTTCATCTCGTGTAGTGATAGCGGCGGACTCATACAAGGATCTTGGGTAGGTTCATGAGATCCTAGCGGCACCCCCTCACTTGCCCTTTCGTAGATGCGTTCTCTCCATCTGTCCTGCGACGTTTTGGTAAGCTACGCGTCCGGTGCACGACCCTGCCTGCCTGCAGGTCTCTTACACTGACTCTAGGCAACCCCTTCCGGCCGCCCAACGACTGATGACACTAGTAACTACCCCTATTAAAGCTAGTAAATAAGCCCCACAGCTCAGGGCGGCAAAGAACAAATGGAATTTGCTACGAAAGCCGGCTAACGGGAGTATTCCTGCGTATAGAAACATAGTAACGGACGGAGTAATAGCTGAAATAAGATTAGTTTTGGCTAAAGCGCCTGAATCCGCTATATATTTGACACAGGTTTAACGTAATGCTAAAACTGTAGCGAATACATTAATGATCATTGATATATGAATAGAGATACCAATTAGTGGTGATTAAATTCCTTCTGTGATTCCACGTGAAAAACCGATTGAAAGATAACCTACATGTCCAATAGAGCTATAAGCTGAAAGTCTTTTTACTTCTTTTTAGGCCATAGCGGCCAGTGCTCCTAGGATCATGAAAGCGATGCTGCAGAAAAGGAAGAGTTGTTACCATGTTAGATCGTGGAAACTATAGGGAGAAACACATAACATATTGGCAGGAATAGATATTTTAGGTGCAATGGGAAAAAATGCTGTAACCAGAGTAGGTAAACCCTCGTATACATCAGGTGCCCACACATATAGGGTCGAAAGTAAATCATTAACCGAGCCGTGCAGCAAAGAAAGCTGTCGTTCACTCGCTGTTTGCCTAGCGAAGAGTTCAGAGAATTCCCGAATGACCTACTACAGTGCTCCCCGAACCGTACGTGATAGTCGCCCATCATACGGCTCTCTAACCCTACAACACTTGGATTAGATATACCCGAGAGTCCGCCGCCGCTTTCAGCCATTCCACACGCTGTCGGATAAGGTCACCGGGAATTAATTCGGCAGTGGATTTTGGACGGATAAAACCTGCTCAGTAAAAGCAGGTATTAGATAGATAGACCCCTTCCTTTCCGTTGTTGCCAGTGCTTTCTCAGGCCGAGAAGAGAACAAGGCGCTTTCTTTGGTTTTCTCCGCCGCAGGTGAAGATGGCGTACTACCATCCGGCAGGTTTCCTTGAAAGAATGAAATTTGTTAGTTCGCTCCGCGAGCAAAGGCCAAAGGCTTTGTTCGGGGTCAAAGACCCGCGCGCTCCTGGTTATCCCTTTCCTGAACGGAATGAGGTGAAGGAGCGTTTGCTGTGCCCCACTTCCCCGCCTTCAGGCAGGTTTTCGAGCCGCTCTTCTTGCCTGGTTGGCTTGTAACATAAAGGCCGAAGTGGCACGCACGGAATGCGGCAGTGGGTACTAAAGGTCCTATGACTTCCAGCCGGGGATCTAGCTCACCGTTGGATCTCGCCGATACAGCCTATGGTTTTGGTGTCTCGGGATATCGTTTCGTTAATTGTCCCCAAGCCAAGCAAGGGGTTGAGTTGAGTAATCGGCTTTCATGCAGCTGTTTCCAGCTCCTCCAATCTAGACCTTGTCGCTGCTTAATCTCGACAGGCAGGAAGCACACCAACGCCGCCCGCGCGTTTCCACTGTGCTGCTTGCTTGTGGCACAGGTTAACCAGGTGGCCAGTTGACTGGAACTTCGATTCGCCAGGCGGGCGGGCTTCTCTCGTGTGACACTATAGAAGAGTTCGCGCGGTGCCCTTCACCTCCTAGCCCCCAACCGCGCTTTTGTAACATGCTATAGTCTCACGCTCTTACGAGGTAGTGATGGGTTCCACGCTCCAGCAGCATAACATAAGGCGCCCCGATAGTACTGAGATTGGCCGCAATCTGCCGGTACCCACAGGCCGTCTTACGGCCGCTCGAAAAGAAACTGCAGTAATCTTGGATAAGAAACCTACAGCAATGAATGGGATCCCCATAAAGATACCACTAGATTGAGCACTGAGCAAAGTGATTTCATATCCAGTGAAAGTCTTGGCTGATTCTTCAAAGTTAGTGATTCCAGTAGACCCATAGATCATAGAACAAATAGGGCGACATAGGCTCCCATCCACACTCCACGTATAGACGCGAACCCCCTCGTAACCGTACGTGCGACTTTCACTGCATACGGCTTGCACGGACACTATTGAACCTATCTCATTATGAGGCCTTCCACCTCGATCTTCATTTTGGAAATAAAACTGCGGGCATCGGGGGCGCGCGCCCTCAACGTTCATTACGTTAAAGGAATGGCGCATAGCGCTTACCAGCCAGGGGCGGGGCTTCAGCCACTCAACTGAAGGGAAGGCCGGCAGAAGGAACGCCTCTAGTAGCTCTCCCCCCATTCTCACCTTGTTCTAAGGACCACTTGTTCATGATGGTATTTGCATAAGGCTGAAGGCTTACGGTTTATAACCTATAAGTATCTAATAATCGGGTCGCTCTGCGGCGCCTTCGCTGCGGACACGATGGATTTCCACTGGTCCTGCGCACCCACCGCTTCATCCGGGCATCGTTCATTAAGCGGCTTCATCGGCCCGGTTTTCATCATGCGGGCGTTCCGAGAATGCCTGCCTGCCGGGGGAACCGAGGCAGAAACCTTGGTTCCCCCTTGCTAACGTCAGGTATATGTTGAAGTGTCTTGCGAAACCTTATCAAATTCCGGTTAAGCGGGAGACTGCACTCTTTTTTGTTGTTCCGCCGCAAATACTGTCGACAGTATTTCAGGTGTAGATGGTTGCCCTTTCGTCTAGGGGCGAGGTAGGCCATCAGAAGGTCCGCGCGCGGGCGGCGCTCTCTGTAACTCTGCTGCTGGCTGGCTGAGAGCCAATCCATCTTCAGTTTTTCCTCGCTTAACACATTGATAATGCCAGTATCATATTGCCCGTATCGTGGGAATGATTTAATAGGAGAACGCCGCCGGCCCGGCCCGGCCCGGCCCGGCCCGCCGCAAGGTTGGTTTGAAGAACGAAGGTTCTACAAAATAGAGAGCAAAGAATACGTACATATTCATATGTACATAGATATATCTATATAAGTGGATCGAATATCTTGTTTGACTGAAAAGTTTTACGAATCTTTCTCTCTCTTCTCGGAAGATTGAAGTTCTGAATAATTTCCCGTGGCAGGGGTGGGGTGTGATCATCGGATGTTTCCGTAAGCAGTAAACAGCAAATCTTTATCCAAGACCATGTATTGGATAAAGCTGATAGTGCACGTGATCGGGGCCGAAGGCCTGATTCGTTTGGTAGATTTGGTCAAGGTTGTTGCGTACCCCGGAGCGATCCGTAAGTGGTGTACGGAAGTTCCTACGATCGAGTGTTCCTAGCCCCTGTGAACATTTTGGTGAATGTCTTAAAGAGGGCCTCTCTAACCGGTAAGGTGGGTGTCCACTTACTTCGGCCATTCCTGGCTTGTCTTCGATAACGCCTATCCCGGGAGAAGTCGGGACAAGGGCACTTGAGGGATCCTCGGCGGGACCCAGGAGAACATGTAGCGCTGGGTTGGGGTTTAGTGAACCAACTAAGGTCGCTCCTTTAGTTGAAGTATTGGGCTTCTTCGCACCCTCCCGTTGTCCTTGCTGGGTTACACTCTCTCTCGGGACCCTCCTCCAAGTATATTTCTTTCGCTCTACTTCTTCTAATCTTAACTTTACGCCGAGGACTCTTTCCGCCGCCATGGAATGAGACCAGGAGAATCTCTATCCCAACCAGTGAGATGTCGCACATCGGAAATTAAGGCATAGCTCGTCGCCATCGCTGCCTATATCGGTAGTTGGCCAGTCGTACCCAAACAATAATATTCCGGAGGAGAATGCACCTGAAATAGAATATTTTAGGCCGGCTTCCATGAAAAATTCAGAGTCTCTCTTCAAGGCTGCGATCACATGAAAACATGAACTTTAAGGCTCGATAGCTAAATACATGGCAATTGAATCGCAGGCCAAGACCATGAAAGGCATACTGCGAGTGGAAGGTAAAGTTAATACAATGGATTCAGAAGCATTCAACCTCTCCCGTTTAAAATAATCCAAACACGTAACAATAGTACTAGCCGTACTTAATAGTGGCAATATTTCGCGAAAATATGTCGAATTGTCTTTCATACCATTATTATATGGTAGATTAGCAAACGTTATGGGTGCGCCAGCGGCGACCGGTACGATGGTTATTAGAAACCGATGGGGTAGGTCTTCCCTCTCTGGTCAGAACCACACGTGCAAGTTTCCCCGCATGTGGCTCGTTTGTGATGACTTCTGCTGGAGATTTACGGGAACAAGCGAACCTTTCAAATCGAACACTGGTTTATGTGTTCAGAGTACGTGGCTTAGTTGCCTGAATTCAAGTTCTATTTACTATGTCTAGACGCGAGTTCGCTTCAAAATTACCAACCGACCTTGCTTGTGTCCTTCATTCAGCAAAAGTTTCACCCACGCCCTTCACTCTACGAAAGAAGGCCGAAGGTCCGTATTTTGAACCAAAGATTCCCGGACGATTATTTGACTACGGAAGTCCCGCTGGCTCCATTTGGCTTTCAGCGAGTTCGGGTCTCTGGAAGGCTAGCCGTGTTGCTTTACCATACCGCACTACTCTAGGACTTATAGTGAGGCTCGTCAGGGGGGAATCCAGTCGCAATGCATCTTGCTCAGCGAGTCAAGCGTAGCTATCCACTTCTTTCTTGTTGGGGGAAGTATAGAATGTCTATTGTTGTGTGTCCAGGGCTTACGTTTAGGACAATCCTGGCTTGGCTGGAGAAGTTTTGTTTGCGAGCGGCTCGACTTGCTAGTCTGACTACAAGAGTGACCTACTTACCACCACTGTATAGGTCGGAGAGCAAGTTCCGGAGCGTATATTCTCTATGACTCACAGGAGTAGGTATCTCCATTTCGCCCATTCCATTTGCTAAGGTTCCATCGTCCGCCGGTTCCTCGGCTGTAGAAGTAGCCAGCCCCAAAGCAGCAAGCAGCTTACTCCAGTTGTCTCATATGAGATTCGGTCGGGAAATTTCCCAGTCTGTCAACTGCATTCTCCTAATTCGCTTATCCCACCACGTACGATTTCTTTCTTTTTCGCTAGGTGTAGTACACCTGTCGGGGACGCTTCTGCGTGTCCGTTTACAGAATATCACACTATCATCTACCTCCCTTTCCTCGGAGCTCTTCATGGGGGCATTGTCGCATGCTCGACTTGGGTTGCCTGGTGTAATTTCCGGAGTACATTACGACAGGATCTTTCACCCGTACGGGCCAGCAAAGCCTCGATCTTTAAGGATTGGGCGGCTATGCTCTACTTATATTGAAGTCAATCTTTATAGAGTCCATTCGGGTGATCCCTAGGTTGCGCGTCTGGTAGTTGACTCGCCGTTTGGTACTGCGTACACAGAACCTGCTTATTACAGTTACTCTCGGAGGGTTGGTCGCACATGAATAATAGCGTTCGGACTCAAGTGCCTCCCGGAACATTCTACAAACTGGGGGAGTTACCTTGCTCCTGTTGCGTACGACTAGCCCTGCGGCGAGCGGATAGTCCCCATGCTATGGTTTTTGGCAGCAGTCCGATCCCTGCCAGTTAGGGAGTCCATCCGAGCGATGGCTTTCAACCCCCGCATCCCAGAACGTGCCTTCCTAGGCACATAACACTAGGTAAACCGAGCCAACCCACGTTACATACTAGCAGTAGATAATCATATTATTTGAAAGTACTAAACAAAACTCCATGAATGGGCAAAATAATAGTTGCGTTAACAGGAAAGATCTCTAGAAGAAGCGCGAAAGAATCATGCTCAAATATTCCTTTCAACGACTTCTAAGTCTGTTCGGTTTTTTCCCTTTTTCTCTCTCCTCCATATGCATGGGAGTTAAAGGTTGGTTCTTCAACAAGTCGCAGCAATGCAATGAAGGCCTTCGCTTTGTCTCGTCGACCGCAAACAAAGCGGCGATGGGCTGGCTTTCCGCGTTTCCGTAAAGAAAATCGAAAGAACTCTGATTGATTCTTATTCGTAGTTGGGATGCAGGGATAGATTTATTTCTTCCTCGAAGAACCGTACGAACGATTAGGCCGCTGCGATTTCCACACGCAGACACGCGGATTCAGCATGAAGGGCGGGCGATTTATTCCCCGATCGAACGAATGAATGAATGAATGAATAGGGTGTCGTTCGCAATGACAAGGAACGTTAGCTGGCGGTCCGGGCACAAGTGCAATATTTTCATTTTGGTGTGACTCTTGGTTGGAGAAGGCCACACCACAGTTGGTCTCTTCTCCA
>ERZ1034383.136-NODE-136-length-17767-cov-2.553523_pt1 | contig 17767 bp, 15 predicted proteins | sample MGYA00520613_ERZ1034383 | MGnify/ENA primary metagenome ERZ1034383 (study PRJEB33736, sample SAMEA104288467) | Azolla filiculoides | biome: Urban; feature: water surface; material: ditch water | place: Netherlands | collected 2014 ... | reverse complement strand
TCATCTGCGGGATGGCTGCGCGCGCCATGAAGAAATAGCCGTAGAGGTTGGTCTTCAGGGTCCGGTCGAAGTGCTCGTCGGTCAGATCGAGAATGTCGTTGGTATGCTCCTGGAATGCGGCGTTGTTGACCAGGATGTCGATGCCGCCGAGGGTGTGATGAACGGCTGCCAGCATGGTGTCGACGAAATGCGCGTCGGCGAGATCGGCCACGACATAATCCGCCTTGCCGCCGGCAGCCACGATCGCCGCGACATTGGCCTTCAGCTTCTCTTCAGTGCGACCGCAGATCAGCACATGCACGCCTTCAGCCGCAAGTGCCTTGGCGATGCCGAGGCCAAGGCCGCGCGAGGCGGCGAGTACGAGGGCGCGTTTTTCGGCAATACCGAGATCCATGGCGATGTCCTTGTCTGATGCAAATGTGGTCTAAGGCAAATGTTTCGTGCGCAGTCTATCGAGCGATGATGCCGGACGGAAGCCTGACCTCCGTCGGCAGTCGTAAATCAAAACGGCACCTTGCCCGGATTAAACAGGCCGTCCGGATCGAGCAAGGTCTTGAACTGCCGCGCCAGTGCCTGTTTTCCCGGGTCTGCGTGTTCGAGATAGGCCCGGTGCTTGTCCAGCCCGACGCCGTGTTCGGCGGAAAAACTGCCGCCGCAGGCGGTGATCCCGGCATAGACGGCGTCTTCCACATCATGCTTGATGTCGGGCGAAAGAGGACCGGGCGTGGCCAGCGCGATATGTAGATTGCCATCGGCAATATGACCGTAGACATAGGCGTCGTAGCCGCTTCCGATCGACCGAAGGCGGTGGGCGAGTTCGGCGACATAGTGATCGACGAGCGTCGGCGGCAGGGAGACGTCGAAAGACGGAGCCTGCGGAAAAGCCGAAAAATAGAAGCCGGAGTCTTCGCGCAGGTCCCAGAAACGCCGCGCCTGCTCCGACGATTGGGCGACGATGCCGCCCTTGATATCCGCCGCGTCCCAGATTGCCGCGAGTTCTTCTTCGAGAAGCGAGGTTGCGTGGTCCGCGCTCTGCGCCGATATTTCGACGAGGAGCAATGAGGCACCGCCTTCGAGCCATGAGAGGTCGAAACCCTTCAGCTGTGCATGGTCGCGCGCATAGTGCGGCCACATCATTTCGGCTGCTTCGAGCAAGAGGGACGGATGGCGTCGCAGGTGCGCCGCGATCTCGAGCGCACGGCCGGCATTCGTAACGCCGAGAAGGGCCACCGCCCGATGCGGCCGTATTGGCTCCACCTTCATCACCACCCGCGTCACGAAACCGAAGGCGCCTTCGCCGCCGATGAAGATCTGCTTGATGTCGGGGCCGGCCGACACCTTCACCACCCGCGTCATGTCCGACAGGATTTCGCCCGAGGGCAGGACGGCTTCGAGGCCGAGGATCTGATGGCGCATCACGCCATTGCGGAAGGCGAGAATGCCGCCGGCATTGGTCGAGACCATGCCGCCGATGGTGGCGGATCCTCGCGAACCGAGATCGATGCCGGTGGTCAAGCCATGCGGCGCGAGTGCGGCCTGCAACCCTTCCAAGGTCACCCCGGCTTCGACCTCGACGGTCTCTTCATCGACATGGATGGCAATGACGCGGTTGAGCCGGGCGCTGGAAAGGATGACATCTCCATGCCGGCTGACGCCGCCGCCGACCAACCCGCTGAGGCCTCCTTGCGGAACGATCGCGACATGGTTTGCCCGGCACCATGAAATCAGTGCCGCCGCCGCAGCCGTCGAAGCAGGCTGCGCCACGACGCCGGCGGCCAGATTTGTCGGATCCTCGCCGGGATGGCGGCCGGCCACCGCGTCCGGACCGAGGATGCGCAGATCCGGGTGCAGCCCATCGAGTGCGCGGGCGATATCATGGGGAGAGAGGGGCGGATGTGATGCCATGGGAGAAGCCTGGAAATGTCTTTCGGCTTCTTCGCCGGAAAGACGGATCGCCGCAAGTGACGACGTTCGCTTTCCTCGCTCAAAGTTCCGCTGGAAAGCCCGGTGCGCGCAGGTCCGTGCCGGTGGCGTCTTCGAGCAGCTTGACCACCTGCGACGACCAGGCGTCGCCGCCATAGGTGGAGCGGGCGCGGATGAAGGTCTGCAGGGCGTGGCTGGCAAGGTCGAGCGGCACGCCGAATTCGCGGCCGAAGCCGAGCGCGAAGCCGAGATCCTTGACGGCGAGGTCCATGGTGAAGTTGATATTGTAGCTGCCGTTCAGGATCACCTGGCCCTCGGTTTCGTGCACGAAACTGTTGCCCGAGGACGCCTTGATGATGTTGAAGGCGTCGGTCAGGTCGATGCCGCCTTTCTTGGCGAGCATCAGCGCCTCGCCGGTGGCGATCAGGTGGATGAAGGCGAGCATATTGGTGATCACCTTGATCACCGAGGCCTTGCCGAGCGGGCCGGCGCGGAAGATCCTGTTGCCCATGGCTTCGAAGGCCGGCAGATGCAAGGCATGCAGGTCGGCGTCGCCGCCGGTGATCACCGTGATCTCGCCGGAAGCGGCCAGATGCACGCCGCCCGTCACCGGCGCCTCAAGCATGCGAACGCCACGATCGGCGGCGATCTTGCCGAGCCGCAGCACTTCCTGCTCGTCGAGTGTCGACATCTCGATCCAGGTCCCGCCCGGTTTCAGCCCGGCAAGGATGCCGCGCTCGCCGGTCAGCACGCGCTCGCTGACCCGTGGTGAGGGCAGGCAGGTGATCACGGCATCGACCGCTTGCGCCACAGCCTGCGGATCGTCCGCCCAGCGGGCGCCGTTGGCGAGAAGATCTTTTGCATTGCCCGGGTCGAGATCGTGGACCGTGACGTCAAATCCGTCCCTGACCAGGCTGCCCGCCAGATGCCGGCCGAGATGGCCGAGACCGATGAAGCCGTATGTGATGGCCATGTCCTGCTTGTCCCCTGTGGCGTTTGGTAGAGAGTGCGACAAAGCGAAGGCGCGTTCAAAGGCAGATTTTGGCAGGCGACGCGATGTGGCGCAGGCAGAACAGGCGGGCGCGTTTTTTCTGCGTGGGCGACGGGTTGCAGGTGCCCGAAGAGGTCTCCGCGATTGTCATCAGACCTGGAGCCGTTCGTCAGTTTTGATGATGGGGGTGCTTGCGCAATGCCTCTATCGCTCCGGACAGCACGGTATACACGGCCGGATCCTGGCAATGGGCGACATTGAAGCGCATGAAGGCGCCGGCCGATTGCGTCACGCTGAAGACATTGCCGGGCGCAAGGACCACGCCTTTTGCCAGGGCCGACTGCGCCAGTTCGGCCGAATCCACCGCGTCCGGCAGCCGGCACCAGAGGTAGAAACCGCCGCGCGGCATGTGCCATGGCGCAATGCCGAGATGCTGCAAACGCTCGGCTGTCTGTCGCCGCGCGCGCACCAGCTTCTGGCGCAGGTCTTCCATGTGTTTGCGATAGCTGCCGCCGGCAAGCACGTCGAGGATCAGGGCCGCAGCCACCGGGCTAGGTCCGCCGAAATTGGTGGCAACCTGCAGGTCCACAAGCGCCTCGATCCAGTCCGGTCGGCAAGCAATGTAGCCGCAACGCACCGACGACGACAGGGTCTTGGAAAAACTGCCGATGCGGATGACGCGGTTCAAGCCGTCGAGCGCCGCCAGCCGCGACGATGGCTCGGGCTCGAAATCGGCAAAGATATCGTCTTCGATGATCGTCAGATCGTGAAGTGCTGCCGCGTTCAGCAGGCGGTGTGCGACCTGGGGCGACAGCGTCGCCCCGGTCGGATTGTGCAGGGCAGAATTGGTGATGTAGAGGCGCGGCTTCTCGGCGGCAAGCACGGCCTCGAACGCGGCGACGTCGGGTCCGGTGGTCGTGTAGGGCACGCCGACGATCTTGACCCGATGGGCGCGCAGCAGTGCCTGGAAGTTGAAGTAACAGGGATCGTCGATCAGCACGGTATCGCCGGGGCGCAGCAGGAAACGACACAACAGGTCGAGCGCCTGGGTGCCGGAGCCGGTCAGCAGCAGCTGGTCGGGCGACGCCTGAATGCCGTCTTCGGCAAAACGGGACAGCAGCAGCCGGCGCAGCGCAAGCGGACCACGCGTATTGCCGTAGTCCGATAGCAGGGCGTCATCGGCGCGCGACAGGCTGCGCAGCGCGCGCCGGAGTGCCGTGTTCGGCATCCATGCCGCCGGCAGCCAGCCGCAGCCAGGCTTCAGCACCGCGGCATCGGCGTCGAGGGATTGGCGTGAAACCCAGAACGGATCGACCGCCCGGTCGAGCGGTGCCGCGGCCTCGGCGAGCTTCAGCGGCGCCATTGCGCTGGTCGAGGCGCTGGTCGAGACATAAAAGCCCGAGCCGCGTTGCGCCCGGATCAGGCCTTCCGCCGCCAGGCGGTCATAAGCCTCGACCACGGTGGAGGGTGAAACGCCCATTGTGCCGGCAAGGCTGCGGATGGAGGGCAGGCGGTCGCCGGGACCGAGCACGCGACCGGCGATCCTTTGCCGGATGGCGGCCATCACCTCGCCGGTGCGCGTCTTGCTGTCCATGCTGGATGTTCCTCGACAAGGATAATCTGTATTGAGAATTGACCAGTACAGTTTTGCCAAATTGTATTGAACTGTTTCTGTTTTCGCCAGCGCGCTCGACCTAGGACGGGTGCAGAAAGCGAGGACAAATGAAAACATCCATGGACGGCTGGGGCAGTGGTCTGCTCGGCGTGCTGATTTTCAGCGGATCACTGCCGGCGACCCGCATTGCGGTCGGCGGCTTTTCACCGCTGTTCCTAACTTCGGCCCGCGCCGTGATCGCAGCCCTTCTGGCCGCGGCCTTGCTGATCCTCTGGCGCCAGAAGCGGCCCGCGCGCCAGGACCTCGTCTCGCTCGCCATCGTTGCGCTCGGCGTTGTCATCGGTTTTCCGCTGTTGACCGCCTTGGCGCTGCAGACCATCACCGCGGCGCATTCAGTGGTTTTTGTCGGTCTGCTGCCGCTGATGACGGCAATTTTTGCGGTCATGCGCGGCGGCGAACGGCCGAAGCCGCTGTTCTGGCTGTTTTCCGGCCTCGGCAGCGTGATCGTTGCCGGTTTCGCCTTGGCAACCGGTGGTGCTGCGTCGAGCCTGGGCGATCTCATGATGATCGCAGCCATTGTGCTCTGCGGACTTGGCTATGCCGAAGGCGCCAAACTGTCGCGACGGCTCGGCGGTTGGCAGGTGATCTCCTGGGCTTTGCTGCTGTCGCTGCCGGTGATGCTGGCGCTTGCCTTGCTGACCTTGCCCGGTTCCTGGCAGACGATCACCATGCCGGCATGGCTTGGGCTCGCCTATGTCTCGGTGTTCAGCATGCTGGTCGGTTTTGTCTTCTGGTATCGCGGCCTGGCGCTCGGAGGCATCGCCGCCGTCGGCCAACTGCAATTGCTGCAGCCGTTTTTCGGCCTGGCCCTTGCCGCCGTGCTGCTGCACGAGCCGGTGAGTTTCGGCATGGTCGCCAGCACGGCTGCAATCGTGCTGTGTGTTGCCGGCGCGAAACGCTTCGCCAGGTAAGGCGGCGGCCAGTCAGGCAGATCCGCCACGCCAGCGCGCCGGTTTCCACGATTGACGCTTACGTGCACGTCAGATATTCTTGTCCTTCACAGCACCCTGCCGGAATTTGCGCCTGTGGTGTCGCGCTTCGGCTCGACAATCTGGTTGGGTTTTGTCAAGGAGGTAGGCGCAAAGAACCGCCGCGCGGAGGAATGACGATGAGCACTGAGATGGAACTGCCGGAACGCGAAAGCATGGAATTCGACGTCGTGATCGTCGGCGCCGGCCCGGCCGGCCTGTCGGCCGCGATCCGGCTGAAACAGGTCAATCCGGACCTGACCGTCGTCGTGCTGGAAAAGGGTGCCGAAGTCGGTGCGCATATCCTGTCGGGCGCCGTGGTCGATCCGATCGGCATCGACAAGCTGCTGCCCGACTGGCGCAATGAGGCCGATCATCCGTTCAAGACCCCGGTTACGGACGACCAGTTCCTGCTGCTCGGACCGGCCGGCTCCGTCCGCCTGCCGAATTTTGCCATGCCACCGCTGATGAACAATCACGGCAACTACATCGTTTCGCTCGGCAATGTCTGTCGATGGCTCGCCACCCATGCCGAAGCGCTGGGTGTCGAGATCTATCCGGGCTTTGCCGCAACCGAAGTGCTCTACAATGACGAAGGTGCCGTGATTGGCGTGGCCACCGGCGACATGGGCATCGAGAAGAACGGCGAGCCGGGTCGCGGCATGGAACTCATCGGCAAATATGTGCTGATCGGCGAGGGCGTGCGCGGATCGCTGGCCAAGCAGCTGATCGAAAAGTTCGACCTGTCGAAGGACAGCGACGTGCAGAAATACGGGATTGGTCTGAAGGAACTCTGGCAGGTCAAGCCCGAGCATCACAAGCCGGGCCTCGTGCAGCACTCCTTCGGCTGGCCGCTCGGCATGAAGACCGGTGGCGGTTCCTTCCTCTACCATCTCGAAGACAACATGGTCGCCGTCGGTTTCGTCGTGCACCTGAACTACAAGAACCCCTATCTTTATCCCTTCGAGGAATTCCAGCGCTTCAAGACCCATCCGGCGATCGCCAAGACCTTCGAAGGCGGCAAGCGCCTGTCCTACGGCGCCCGGGCGATCACCGAGGGCGGTTACCAGTCGGTGCCGAAGCTCTCCTTCCCCGGCGGCGCGCTGATCGGCTGTTCCGCCGGTCTCGTCAACGTGCCGCGCATCAAGGGCAGCCACAATGCCGTGCTGTCGGGCATGCTCGCGGCCGACAAGATTGCCGATGCCATCGCCAATGGCCGCGCCAATGACGAGCCGATCGAGATCGAGAACGAATGGCGCTCGACCGATATCGGCCGCGACCTCAAGCGCGTCCGCAACGTCAAGCCGCTGTGGTCGAAGCTCGGTACCGCGCTCGGCGTCGCGCTCGGCGGCCTCGACATGTGGATCAACCAGATCTTCGGCACCTCACCCTTCACCCTGAAGCACGGCAAGACCGACGCCCAGTCGCTGGAGCCGGCAGCCAAGCACAAGCCGATCGCCTATCCGAAACCGGATGGCGTCCTGACCTTCGACCGCCTGTCCTCGGTCTTCCTGTCCAACACCAACCACGAGGAGGACCAGCCGGTCCATCTCAAGGTCAAGGACATGGACCTGCAGAAGGCTTCGGAGCTCGGCGTCTATGCCGGCCCCTCGACCCGCTACTGTCCGGCCGGCGTCTACGAATGGGTGGAAAAGGATGGCGAGGACGTCTTCGTCATCAACGCCCAGAACTGCGTGCACTGCAAGACCTGCGACATCAAGGACCCCAACCAGAACATCACCTGGGTGCCGCCGCAGGGCGGCGAGGGGCCGGTTTATCCGAATATGTAAGTGTCACGAAAGGGCCGCCAGTGTGCGGCCCTTCTTCGTATTGGGATGGCCCGGCATTTCAACAGAAGGCGTGGCACTGCGGCGCGTTGTCCAAGTGAAACCGCGCCCCATCTGCCACAATTATGACGCGGTTGTTAATCGCCTCATCTGCGACTTAACCCGTCATTAACCATAAATTTCCTAGGCTTCTCGGCAGAAGAATCATCTCCGAGGACCTTGATCCATGACCATTTCCCGCCGAAGCCTGCTGATCGGCCTGCCGCTTCTCCTCGCCGGCTGCCAGTCCATGCCCAACCAGCAGGCCATGTATGGCGACGTCACGACCGAGCCTTTTCCCCTGAAGAAGGTGCCGCTCGACAAGATCAAGCCGGAACTGCGCCGTCAGGAAGTGGCCTACGAGACTGCCTATTCGGCTGGAACGGTGGTGGTCGATACGCCCGGACGCCGCCTCTACTACGTGCTCGGTGACGGCCGCGCCATGCGCTACGGCATTGGTGTCGGCCGCAATGGTTATGCGCTGACCGGCAATGCCTATATCGGCCGCAAGGCGGAATGGCCGACATGGACGCCGACGCCGAACATGATCCGCCGGGATCCGGAAAAGAACCTGAAATATGCCGGCGGCCTGCCGGGCGGTCCGAACAATCCGCTCGGTGCCCGCGCCATGTATCTCTATCGCGGCGGCAACGACACGCTGTTCCGCCTGCACGGCACCAACCAGCCCTGGTCGATCGGCGAGGCCATGTCGTCGGGCTGCGTGCGCATGATGAACCACGACGTCATCGACCTCTATGCCCGCACCAGTGTCGGCGACAAGGTTGTCGTGCTGCAGGCGTGAGATCTACGCGCGCTTGCGCATCTGTGACGGGCTGACACCCGTCAGTCGCCGGAACATCGCGATGAAGGCGGACGGGTTGCTGTAGCCCAGCCGTTCCGCCACCTGGTGTACGCTTTCTCCCTCGTCCAGCAGCGCAAGGGCTGTCAGCAGCCTGAGGCGCTGGCGCCAGTCGTTGAACGACATGCCAAGCACTTCCTGGCAGCGGCGCGACAGCGTGCGCTCGGTGGTGCCGACGCGGCTTGCCCATTCGGCAGCCGAGCGTTTGTCTCCCGGCTGCTGCTGCAATTGGCTGAGGATCGGCCCGAGCAGGAGATCGGCAGTGATCGGCAGATATTGGGCAAAATAGGGCGCTGCCCGCACCTGATCGACGATCACCATGGCCAGCCGCAGGTCTTCCGGCGTGCGGGGATGGCGGATGCCACGCCGGTCGAAATCGGCAAGGACGGCTTTCAACAGGGCGCTCAGATCCAGCGTGCAGGGCTGCTGCGGCAGATCCGCGCAAAGTTCGGCGGCGACATGGGTCGTCACATACAGCACGTCCTGCGGATTGCTGGCGTCATGCTCGAAGCCCGGCGGGATCCAGATGGCGTATTGCGGCGGCGACAGGAAGCGCACGCCTTCGATACTGATCTGGGCGATCCCCTGCAGGGCGTAGTTCAGTTCGCCCCAGACCTGGCGCTTGAGCGGAAATCCGGTGCCGCCTTTGTAGCGAACAGTCCGGAAGGACACCGGCCGGGGTGGCTCGCCGTCAATCCCTTCATGCGCATAGAGCATGGCCGTTCTCCGCAAGTTTGTGTCCTAAATTCACTATATAACGAAATCAGGACGCCTGCTAGAGGAGGGGACGACGATCGCCGCCATCACGGCGTGCGATCCTGAAGGTGAAGGCGCGCAGGATGACAACGTCAGTTCAGACGACCGACCGGATGAGCCATGGCTTCGTAATGGCTCTGATCCCACTGCTGACCATGTTGATATGGGCAGGCAATACGATCGTCACGAAGGCTTCGGCCGGGTTGATCGAACCGGCCTCGATCGCATTTTATCGCTGGTTGATTGCCCTCGTGCTGCTGACGCCTTTCGTTCTCCGTGGCCTTTGGGCCAATCGCCGGCTGGCCATCCGGTTCTGGCCGAAACTGGCCGTGCTTGGCATGCTGGGCATGGTGATCTACCAGAGCCTCGCCTATGAGGCGGCCAAGACCACGACGGCGCTCAACATGGGGCTTCTGGCAGCGCTGATGCCGCTGATTTCCATTCTTCTCGCGTCGGCATTTGCCGGCGAGCGCCTGTCAAGATCGCGCATCCTGGGTGGAGTTTTGTCACTGCTGGGCGTGATCTATCTGATTTCCCATGGTGACCCGGTTCGGCTCCTGGTGGGCGGCCTGCATATCGGCGACGCGCTGATGATCGTCGCCATTGTTGCCAATTCCTTCTATGGCGTTTTGCTCAAGCGCTGGGCCGTGCCGCTGCCGATGTGGCAGCAGATCTGGTGTCAGATTGCCGTGGCCACGGCTTTCCTCCTGCCACTCTGGCTGCTCAGCGACATCAGTCCGGTGACGGCGGACAACCTGCCGCTGGTCCTGTTCGCCGCCATTCCGACATCGCTTCTGGCGCCGTTCTGCTGGATGATTGCCGTGCGAGACCTCGGCGCGGCGCGCAGTGCGCTCTACATCAACCTGCTGCCGCTGCTGGTGGCGGCGCTGGCATGGTTACTGCTTGGCGAAACGCTGGCGTTTTTCCATCTGGTCGGCGGTGGCCTGGCGCTGGCCGGCGTGGCGATCGGCATGCGCCAGCCGTCCGCCCCGCGTGTTGCGGAGGCAGCGAACGATACGCGCGCTTGGCGATCAGAGGCGCCTTGAGACGATGCCGGTCGAAAGAAGCACGCCGATCCCGGTGATCAGGGCCGCCGCGATCGTTGCAAGGCCAAGGGGTTCCCCGAGAACAAGCGCACCACCGATTGCGGCCGCCACGGGTGACACCGCCGTGTAGGCGGCTGCCTGTGTGCTGCCGAGGCTGCGCACGGCCGTGCCATAGAGCAGGGTCGCGACCAGTCCGGAGAGGATGCCCTGTGTCACGATCTGCAGGCCGGTTTCCGCAAACGGCGCCGAAAACAGGTGGATCTCGACGAAGGGAGTAAACAGGAGGTTGAGGATCGTCGACCAGGCACAGATCAGCGCCGCTCCCTCGAAGGCCGAAAGCCCGGAGCGGCGGAAAGCGTGGGTGTAGACGGCCCAGAGCGTCGCGCCGACCGGCAGCACGGTGTAGCTGATCCACGACAGCGTTTCATCGCCGATATTGGCGACCAGCAGCACAAGCCCGCCGGCAAAAATCGCCGCCATGCCGATCTTGCGCATCATGTCGGGTCTTTCGTGCAGCAGCGCCATGCCGATCAGGGCCGTGGCAAGCGGCATCAGGCCGGGCAGCAGCACGCCGGCGGCCGACGCCGGGGTCGAGCGCATGCCGAAGGCCACCACCTGGAAAAACGGCGCACCGGATCCGAGCACCATCAGCACGAAAGGCAGCTTCGGAACACTCTTCGGCCAGAGTCCGGTCCGCAGCCAGACCGGCGTTAGCAGGGTTGCGGGGATTCCATAACGAAGCAAGCTGAGATCGAAGGCCGACAGTGAGCCGCCGATACTGTAGCGGGTGGCGATCAGCCACGCCGCCCAGATCAGCACGACAGATAGCGCGGCCGCGGCCCCGAGGCCGGCCGAGTGTCTTGGTGCTGTCGGATCAGGAATAGGGGTCATTGCGGCCTTCCGGGTAGGTTTGACCCACATTATGCAATTCCCGGGCGACATTCCTTGCTATTTATGCCTATAATTGTCGTGGTATTGGCAGGATCGAAATCTTTGCCTGATCAAATGGATAGATTGTGCCAAAACTGGATAAATTTGACATCGCCATCCTGAACGCGCTGCAGGACAATGGCCGCGCCACCAATGTAGAGCTTGCCGACAGGGTCGGCTTGTCGCCGTCGCCCTGCCTGCGCCGGGTTAAAATGCTGGAAGAAGCGGGCGTGATCCGCAGCTACCGCGCCGATATCGATCGCCGCGCAGTCGGGCTGGAACTGACGGTCTTCGTTTCGTTCAAGGTGACGCATCATACCCGCGACAACGCTCAGGCGTTTCAGCAGGCATTGCAGGATCTGCCGGAAGTCGTCGGTTGCTACATGATCTCGGGCCATTCCGACTTCCTGGCCGAAGTGGTGGTCGAGAACCTTGCCGCCTATGAGGCGCTGCTCACCGACAAACTACTGGTCCTGCCGCACGTCACCGACATCCAGTCCAATTTCGCCATTCGCACTGTCAAGAGCGCCGGGCCGCTGAAGCTGCCGCAGGCATCGGCGTAGCATCATCACCGACAGTGGCTTGTGTAACAGACGATGGGCCGCGCGACGGGGGCCATCTGCGGTCGCTACGGCGTCGGCAGCCAAGCAGGCTGTCGCAGCGAACCGCCATGCATGGGACGGCGGCTCGCCTTGTGCGTCGTCAGTCGGCAAAGCCTTCGAGCACGACCTTGCCCCGCATGCGACCGCTTTCGACCTGCGCATGCGCCTCCTTCAAGGTTGCTGCGTTGATTGGCCCGAGAACGGTGTTGAGGGTCGTCCGCAGGGCGCCACTGTCGACCAGCTGGGCGACATGGTTCAGCAGTTTGTGTTGCTCGATCATGTCCGGCGTCCCGTAGATCGAGCGGGTAAACATCAATTCCCAAATCAGCGATACGGCCTTCGACTTGAAGGCCATGATGTCAAAAGCTTGATCGAAGTCGTCGATCAGGACCAGGCGACCCTGCGGAGCGATGATCTCGGCTAGGTCAAGCCGGTGCTGGACGCTGTGCGTGATGGAAAAGATGAAGCCGGGAGCGCCGATGCCCAGTGCTGCATATTCCGCCGCCAGTGGCTTGCTATGATCGATCACATGGTCGGCCCCGAGCGACCTGGCCCAATCGGCCGTTTCCGGGCGCGATGCCGTGGCGACGACGGTCAGGTCCGTCAGTTGCTTGGCGAGCTGGATCGCGATCGAGCCGACCCCGCCGGCGCCGCCGGTGATCAGCAACACCCTGGCAGCACCCGGCACCGGCTGATCGACCCGCAACCTGTCGAACAGAGCCTCATAAGCCGTAATCGCCGTCAGCGGCAATGCGGCCGCCTCGGCAAAGCTCAGGCTCTGCGGCTTCATCCCGACAATCCGCTCGTCGACCAGATGATATTCCGCGTTGGTTCCGGGGCGACCGATGGCGCCGGCATAATAGACGGCGTCGCCGGGCTGGAAGAGCGTGACATCGGGTCCGACGGCGGTCACCACGCCGGCTGCATCATAGCCGAGGATCCGCGGCTGGCCGTCCGGCGGCTGATGGCTGCGGCGGACCTTGGTGTCGACCGGGTTGACCGAAATGGCCTTGACGGCAACCAAGAGGTCGTGACCGTGGGCCTCGGGCATGGGCAGGTCTAGATCGATCAGGGCAGTCTCGGATGTAATGGGCTGCGGAGCGTAAAAACCGATGGCGCGCATGGAAGTCTCCTGTCAAATTTGCACAGCGCCGTTTAACGACGTAGGATTGATCAGCGCAAGAATGCACAAATTGTGTCTATAGGCACAAAATATGGCCTTACTACCCAAAAGGATACCGTCAATGTCAAAGCCTCGGGCCAAGATGATCAACCACTTCCCAGGTTGTCCGGTGGAGACGACGCTCGGCTTTATTGACGGGAAATGGAAAGGTGTCATCCTCTACCACCTGCTGATCGCCGGCAGCAGCCTGCGTTTCAGCGAGTTGCGCCGCAGACTGCCAGCCGTGACCCAAAGAATGCTGACCAAGCAGTTGCGGGAACTCGAGGAGCAGGGATTGGTGACGCGCACGGTATTTCCCGTCGTTCCGCCGCGGGTCGATTATGGGTTGACCCCGCTTGGTCACAGCATGCGTCCGGTGATCCAGGCGCTTGAGCAGTGGGGAAGCCGCCACGTTGTCTGCGAGAAAGGTACGCAGCGCGTGATCCATCCGGATGACGTCGAGCAGGCCGCGTCAGCGGCGTGACGTCCGCTTTTCCAGTGCGACCGAAATCAGGAAGACCACAAGGCCGAGTGCTGACAGCACCGATCCGACGAAGCCGGTTGCGCCGTACCCATAGCCGGCTGCTATGACCATGCCGCCGAGCCAGGCGCCGAGCGCATTGGCGATGTTGAAGGCCGAATGGTTGGAGGCGGCGGCCAGCGTCTGGGCATCTGCCGCCACATCCATCAGACGGGTCTGCACGGCCGGACAGGCGGCAAAGCCGCAACCGGTGAGGAAGACGCAGACGCAAAGCATGATCGGGTTATGGGCCGTCAGCGAGAAGATCGCCATCAGCACGACGTTGAAGGCGAGCACGCCACCGATCGTGCCGTTGAGGGAATAGTCGGCCATGCGCGAACCCACGACATTGCCGACATTCATGCCGATGCCGAACAGCGCCAGCACGACGGCGACCATGGTCGTCGGCAGTCCGGCGGTGTCGGTGGTCGTCTTTGCGATATAGCTGAAGATTGAGAACATGCCGCCGAAGCCGATCGCCGCCACGGCAAGCGAAAGCCAGACCTGCAGGCGCCCGAAAGCGCTGAGCTCGCGGCGGATGCTGGCACCTTCGGCCACTTCGTCCTTCGGCAGATAGATCGCAATCAATGCAACCGTCAGTCCGCCAATTGCGGCCACCATGAAGAACGCAGCCCGCCAGCTCATCAACTGGCCAAGGAAGGTCGCGATCGGCGTGCCGATCAGCGTGGCAATGGTCAGGCCGAGCATCACGCGGCCGACCGCGCGAACCCGCCTGTGTGGCGGAGCCATCGAGGCGGCCACCAGGGCCGCGACACCGAAATAGGCGCCATGCGGCAGGCCGGTGATGAAGCGCAATGCGGTGAAGGAGAGGAAGCCGGGTGCCATGGCGCTGGCGAAATTGCCGATGGCAAACAGGCCCATCAGCAGCAGAAGCAGGGTCTTGCGCGGCAGCTTGGCCGCAAGCGCTGCGATGATCGGTGCGCCGATGACCACGCCGAGTGCATAGGCACTGATGACATTGCCGGCATCCGGCACGCTGACCTGATAGGTGGTGGCGACCTCAGGCAGGAGGCCCATGATGACGAATTCGCCGGTGCCGATGCCGAAGCCGCCGGCAGCCAGTGCAATTTCGATCAGCAGGATGGTGGCGGGCGATAGCTGGGCCGGATCGATCCGGCGGTCGACGAGGGAACGGTCGGCAGTCGTGCAGTCGGTCATCAAAACACCACGGGCGCCGGCTGGGAGCGACGGCGCGTAGAGCTTCAGCAGAAGCAGGGAATGGAAGGCAGTCCTTGATGGACCGAAGCAAAGGCAGAATTGTTATTTATCATATCATTGTGCGCTGCGGCAAAGGCTTTTGTCCACGCCCTTGAATTTTAGCGCTTCGGACGCGATCTGTTGCGATAAGGAAACAATTGACGACATGGCGCGTTGTCGAAGGCTGCGGCGCATGTTTGCACTGCGAAAGGACGATATGAAGATCACGGCTGTACTCAATCGCGACGGTGGTACCTTCAGGACCACTGACATGCAGGCCTATTGCGCCAGCGCCGTCAAGGCGTTTGCAGCCAAGGGGCATGACCTCGATTGTGTCGTGGTCGGCGGCGACGAGGTCGTCTCGGCGCTTGAAAAGGCCAGCGCTTCCGGTGCCGATGCGCTGGTGGCCGGCGGCGGCGACGGCACGATTTCTGCAGCTGCCGGCATTGCCTGGAAGACGGGCCTGCCGCTCGGCGTGGTTCCGGCCGGCACGATGAACCTGTTTGCCCGCTCATTGAAACTGCCGCTCGACATCTGGAAAGTGCTCGATACGCTGGCAGATGTGCAGATCCAGTCGGTCGACATCGCAACGGCCAACGGCCGTCCCTATGTGCACCAGTTTTCCGCAGGCCTTCACGCGCGCATGGTGCGCATGCGCAATTCGATGAATTTTGCCTCGAAGCTCGGCAAGATGCGCGCCAGCACCAATGCCGCCTTCGGCGTGATGCTCGACCCGCCGCGTTTCGAGGTCATCTTCGATATCGACGGTGACGGCCGCAGCGACGAACGGCCGGTCTCTGCCATTTCGGTGTCCAACAATCCGCTCGGCAACAATGCGCTGTTTTTTGCCGATGACCTGACCACGGGCAAGCTCGGCGTCTATCTCGCCGATCCGCTCGAACCGACGGGTGTGTTCTCGCTGGCCTTCGATATCATGCGCGGCAGGTTCACCGACAATCAGGCGGTGACGGCATCGACAGCCAAGGTTCTGCGGCTGCATTTCCCCAAACACCGCCAGGGGGCTGCCTGTGTTCTCGACGGCGAATTGCTGCGCATGCCGCGCGATGTCGAGATCAAGATCCATGCCGGCGAATTGAAGGTGCTGGTGCCTGCGACGGCGTGAGGGGAAGTTATCGTTTGCCTATCCGATACCACCCTCTGCCCTGCCGGGCATCTCCCCCTCAAGGGGGGAGATCGGATGGAGCCACCTCTTGCGCCAAAGCGGACCAAAAAATCCGGTCTTCAGCCTATCGGTAGAATGATGGGCTTCTGCGCGTCGGGCAATCTCCCCCCATGAGGGGGAGATGTCGGCGTAGCCCAGAGAGGCGCACACTCTGGGCAGGCAGTTTACTACGCAAATGCCGCCGCGATCAGGGCCTTGGTATAATCCTCGGCCGGTCGCTCGAAGATCGCCTCGGTATCGCCCTGTTCGACGATCTTGCCGTTCTTCATCACCACCACATGGTCCGACATCGCCCTGACCACCGAAAGGTCGTGGCTGATGAAGACATAGGACAGGCCATGTTTGGCCTGCAGGTCGCGCAGCAGTTCGATGACCTGCAACTGCACCGATCGGTCAAGCGCCGAGGTCGGTTCGTCGAGCACGATGACTTTCGGCTTGAGGATGATCGAGCGGGCGATGGCGATGCGCTGGCGCTGTCCGCCGGAGAACTCGTGCGGATAGCGGTTGCGCGCCGCCGGATCGAGGCCGACTTCGAGAAGTGCTGCAATCGCCCGTTTGTCGCGGTCGGCCTTGGTCAGCTGCGGCTCGTGCACATAGAGGCCTTCGGTGATGATCTCACCGACGGTCTGGCGCGGTGACAGCGAGCCGTAGGGGTCCTGGAACACCAGCTGCATCTGCCGGCGATAGGGCCGCATCTGGCTGCGGTCGAGCAGCGAGATATCCGTGCTTTCGAAACGATAGCGCCCGTCCGAGGCCAGCAGCCTGAGCAGGGCACGCCCGAGCGTCGACTTGCCCGAACCGGATTCACCGACAACGCCGATCGTCTGGCCCTGGCGCAGGGTCAGGCTGACATTGTCGACGGCGCGGAAGGTCTTTGTGCCCCTGAACAGGAACCCCCCGCCGATGTTGAAGTCGACCACCACATTGCGGCCTTCCAGCATGATCGGCGCATCGTCGGCCGGCGGCGCCTTGACGCCATGCGGCTCGGCTTCCAGCAGCATCTTGGTGTAGTCGGCCGTCGGCCGCTCGAAGATGTCCTCGCGCGAGCCTTGTTCGACGACCTCGCCACGCCGCATCACAACGACGCGGTCGGCGACATGCTTGACCACGCCGAGGTCATGGGTGATCAGCACGATCGCCATGCCGAAGCGCTTCTGCAGGTCGGCAAGCAGGTCGAGGATCTGCGCCTGGATGGTGACGTCGAGTGCGGTGGTCGGCTCGTCGGCAATCAGAACGTCGGGCTCGTTGGCAAGCGCCATGGCGATCATCACGCGCTGGCGCTGGCCGCCGGACAGTTCATGTGGAAAGGCATTCAGGCGTTTCTCCGGCTCACGGATGCCGACCTGGTTGAGCAATTCCAGAATGCGGGCGCGGGCCGCGCTACCCGTCATGGCCTGGTGCAATTCCAGTATTTCGCCGATCTGCCGCTCAATCGTGTGCAGCGGATTGAGCGAGGTCATCGGCTCCTGAAAGATCATCGCTATCTCACCGCCGCGGATCCGGCGAAGTGCGCGATGGGAAATGCCGAGGATACTGCGGCCTTCAAGCTCGATTGCCCCGGACGCGACTTTCAGCGATGCTTTCGGCAGCAGTCCCATGATCGACAGGGATGTCACGGATTTTCCCGAGCCGGATTCGCCGGCAAGGCACAGCGTCTCGCCGGGGCCCAGATCGAAGCTGACGTGATCGAGGATACGTTTCAGGCCGTCCGGCGTGCGGGCGTCGACGTTCAGATCTCGGACGGACAGGACCGGCACAGACTCAAGCAGAGGCAGGATATGCTCGTTCACGCGAATACGATCCGCGGGAAGTAGAAGGATACGACCCAATTCGGCATGTCGACGATCTCGCTGATCCTGAGATCACCGCAGACGGAGCAGAGCATATAGGCATCGACCGGGTTCAGCCCGTGGTCGGAAGACAGCAGGTCGACCATGCGCATGACGGCTTCGCGCGCGCCAGTCATCAGGTCGGGGCCGATACCGGTGGTGACTTCATAGCCGGCGCCATCGAGATGGCGGGTGACAGGTTCGGTGGTGGTGAAGCGTGGTGACTTGAGATTGGCGCCTTTCACCAGATCGAGCGTCAGCTCGACATTCATCTGGCTT
>ERZ1034383.135-NODE-135-length-17791-cov-78.014716_pt1 | contig 17791 bp, 19 predicted proteins | sample MGYA00520613_ERZ1034383 | MGnify/ENA primary metagenome ERZ1034383 (study PRJEB33736, sample SAMEA104288467) | Azolla filiculoides | biome: Urban; feature: water surface; material: ditch water | place: Netherlands | collected 2014 ... | reverse complement strand
TCGTAAGTTGGGAATTAGCTTTTTTGAATATATTCGTGACCGCATTTCTAAGGTTAGGAACATTCCCTGTTTGGGGAGTATTTTTGACGAAAAATCTGCTCTCAATCCTTTTGGTTGCTCATGGATGCCAAAATTTTGTATCCCCCGAAGTATTCAGGGGATACAAAATTTTGGCATAACAATTAAAATTGTACCTTCTCTAGCAACTACATAAACTCTTTGCTGAGGTGATAGGCTGACTTTATGATCATCACATCTTGCCCGCCAAGAATTTCCCTCATATAGTACCCTTCCTGTTTGTCCAGGGAGAATTTCTGTGAGAGTTTTTCCAAATACCGCATCTGTAATTTTTGACTTATGTGGTGGTGGTTGGAAGAACCTACGGGAAAATACCACTAGTAACGTGGAAAGTAACAGCCAAATAATAACTTGCAGCCATAAACTTTTCAAACCCAAGTAAGATAAGAAAGGCACCCCCAAGGCGCTCATTCCCATCACGAAGGCTACAAAAGCCGATGGTAAAAAGTTCTGTTAAACAGATAACTATTCCTGCTAATAGCCAAATTAAGGTAAAAGTCGGCATAAGGCCATCCTGGGTAATAAATTTATCTGAATTATTAATTTTTTGATTAACTACATCTAGACAATCACTATTTACGGAAAACAAAGCTTGGTCTGTTTGTTGGCATCTAAATTTAATCGCACTTTACTTTTTATTAATTTTTACATCTATGATGATTTCTACTCAACATATCATTAATTGCTCAAATCCAGATTGTGAACAACCGATTAACAATATAGGCGAGCGCTTATGTAAAAGTTGTCAAACGCCCCTAGTTTACCGGTATCTTTGGGCTACTGGTACAATGGCAGAACAAATTACACCAGGAACAAAGATAGCAGATAGATATGAAGTAATTACTCAAAAGATATGGCTGGATACGCAACCGGGATTACCACCAAATATCCCTTTAGAATTGCCATCAGAAGTTATTCCTTACCTCAAATTATATCCAGAACAGTTACACATTCCTCAACCCTACGGATTTACTAATTCCTCCATATCTGATATAAATGATATTCTGCTGTTAGAAAATGCGCCCATAGATACCGCAGGAAATCTCTACCCAATTATTACCGAAGTTTGGGAAGAAGCAAGAGCAGTTAGACAAGCGTACTGGCTATGGCAAATTCTCCAATTGTGGACACGTTTATTAGAATTACGAGTAGCAGCAAGTTTGCTATCACCAGATAATTTGCGTGTTCAAGGTTGGTCTATCCGTCTGTTAGAACTGCACCAAACAATGGAAAATCTTACCTTACAGGATTTGGGTCAATCTTGGCAGTCGTGGGTACTAGTTGCAAAAGCAGAAATAGCCCCAGGGATAGGTAAGATTATTCAGCAGATGTGCCAGGATGGAGCAGATTTACAAACAGTTGCCAATCAACTCAATCAATTATTACTAGCATCAGCAGCAGAGTTACCCCTATTGTTGACAGTCGCAGGAGTAACAGATACAGGTCCTATGATGAAACACAATGAGGATGCCTGCTATCCCAGTAACTCGAGTCACTTCACAGATAAGCATTTAAACCCACATCTATCAATTGTTTGTGATGGTATAGGTGGCCATGAAGGTGGAGAAGTGGCCAGTCAGTTAGCAGTACAGTCTCTGAAACTACAAACCCGTGCCTTGTTAAACAATGTGGCAGAACAAACAGAAATTCTTCCTCCAGACTTGTTAAAGCAACAACTAGAAGCCAGCTTGCGGGTAGTCAATAATATGATTTGGTCTCGCAATGACGAACAAAACCGTCAAGGTAGAGAACGCATGGCAACAAGTTTAGTCATGGCGATACAATTACCCCAACGAATAGTCACAAATTCAGGGTGGGAGTCAGAAAATACCCATGAACTTTATTTAGCCAATATTGGTGATAGTCGTGCTTACTGGATAACTGCCAATTATTGCCAGTTATTGACAATAGATGATGATATAGCTACGCGGGAAGTTTGCTTTGGTCAAAGTTTGTATCGCCAAGTAATGCAAACTGATCATGCTAATGCTCTCACCCAAGCGTTAGGTACAAAAGAAGCTGAGTTTCTCAACTTTTCTATTAAACGCTTGATTTTGGAAGAAGACGGAATTTTATTATTGTGTTCCGATGGTTTAAGTGATCATCAGTGGGTAGAAAAAACTTGGCAAAATTATGCTGTGCCAGTTTTAACAGGTAAATTGACTGTGGAAGATGCTGCCCATCACTGGGTCAAGCTGGCAAATAAAAAAAATGGTCAAGATAATATATCTGTTGTTCTCACTCTATGTCGCATATCCCAAGCTTATTTAGTTCCTGTTACACCCACACCACTGGTAGTAGAACCTACGGAAACAGAGGAACTAGCAATCACTGCAGCGGAGGGAGAAACTTCGGAACTGGAAATATCAACTGTAGAATCATTGGCGGAAAGTTCTCAAGCTTTATTGAATTTAGATTTGACAGAAAAACCAGCCCTAAATCCAGTTAAAGAAACCAGTCGGAGTCAATTGGTAGTCCTCTTAGGAGGATTTTTGGCTTTGGTGATGGGAAGTACAGGTTTGGGTTTATTTGCTTGGTGGCAGCTTGAACCAGAGTCTCTTAGGCGGGTTTGTCGGCAACTTCCCCAACAAATGCAGCAATTCTGCCCAGAACCCGAATAAGCTAAATATTTCGCCAACGTGGAGATATGGTAAAATCAGCCAAGCGTGAAAAATCAGCAATAGAGTCCGCTTAGTGCTGAAAATGACCATCTAACTCTTGATAGCAGCAATAGTCTATCTGGAGAAATAGTTCATTAAAGCAAATTCAGTGAGGGATAGCTGTTGAGTAATTACTTGATAGCTAAAAACAATGACAGATGGTTGTGGAACAGCAAAAGTTAAGTGTAAGTAATGTTATGAAAGTTGGCGATCGCGTCCGTGTTAAAGAATCGGTAGTAGTTTATCATCATCCTGAACATCGCGGTCAAGCTTTTGACCTCAAAGGCACAGAAGGCGAAATTTCTGCTATTGTCACCCAATGGCAAGGCAGACCTGTAAGTGCTAATTTGCCGGTGCTAGTTGAGTTTAGTAAAAAATTTAAAGCTCATTTACGTGAGGGTGAATTAGAAATAATTTAAATGGTAAGAATTCAGGAGTCAGGAGTCAGAATTTTTTTTTACCAGGAATAGAGAAAAGCGATTTTTTATATCAAAATCATCAAATTTAACTCGAAAATCCGTTATTATTCTGACTCCTATATTTTCTATTTTCAATACTTACTTTAAATATAGGAATCCGATTTGATTACTGATAGCGCAGCGTGGCGTAGCCATACAAAATTCAGTACAAGTGGATCCTCTAAAACCCTTTTGCCTATTGTCTTTTGCTTGCCTACACAAGTAAATATGGCTTAGGCCACGCTGCGCTATCAGTAATCAAATCGGATTCCTATATATTCCAGGACTTAGGGAACTGGCACAGGCGATGGGTGAATATAGTACGTCGGTATTAAATGAATCGGATATGGAAAGCTTTATCAACCCATAAGAAGTAGCTGCAACAGGAAACATTATTGAAATATTCATGAGAAAATAGGTAGGAGATTGTATTAGATAAATGTTGCTAACGGTAATGAGATTTACTAAACTTGATTACTGCCAATACTTATGAAGTAGTCAAATTAATTATACAATTACTAATTTAGCAGAGCATTTAGAAAGTATTAGCCATGATGCAATTAACTATTATTTAAAAACCGAAAAGTTAACATCTCGTTTACTATGGGATAAGGTGAAAGAGGTAGTAGAACCTGATGGTAATGGGTACATCATATTTGATGATAGTGTTTTAGACAAAAGATATTCTGAAGAAATAGAGATGGTGAGGAGACAATATAGTGGTAATGAACATGGCATACTCCAAGGAATTGGTGTAGTCAGTTGTGTATATGTGAATGCTAAAGTTCAAAGATTTGGGGTAATAGATTACCGCATTTTTAATGCTGATGTGGATGGTAAAACCAAGATAGACCATGTGAAAGATATGCTGCAAAACCTGGTGTATCATCAGCTTTTCCCCTTTGATACGGTTTTGATGGACACATGGTATGCAGTAAAGAGTTTCATGCTGTATATTGATAATTTAGACAAAATTTATTATTGCCCTTATTTATTATTGCCCTTAAAAAAAAATCGGTTAGTTGATGATACATTTGCCAAGGAAAAATATAAACCTATTGAATTATGAGAATGGAGTACTGAAGAGTTAGAATGTGGTAAAATTATAAAAATTAAAGGGTTTCCCGCTCAGAAAAAAGTGAAACTATTCCGGGTTGCTGTTTCTACCAACAGAACGGATTATGTCGCTACTAAGGATTTATCTCAAAGTTCTACGAATGTTGTAGAAGAGGTGTGTAAAGTTCGTTGGGAAATCGAGGAGTTTCACCGAGAGATTAAACAAATAAGTGGCATTGGATCTTGTCAATGTCGTAAAGCTAGGCTTCAAAGAAATCATATTGCTTGTGCAATGTTGGTTTGGATTAGATTAAAGAATTTAGCCTATCAAACTGGTCAAACTGTTTATCAAATCAAGCATAGATTCCTTTCTAATTATTTAATTCAGCAACTAAAACGCCCAAGTCTTCCTATGTGCTTGGTTTGAGTTCAATTGTTCCGTGCCAGGGCTACATCCCGCCCGCTATTTGTGCCAGTTGCGTAAGTCCTGTCAGTTTTAAAAGTTAATGGCCGTGAAATAATTTCCCATCATATTATTCCCAGTCCCCATAAAAATTTAGAATATATTTTACCAATTCATGAAACCGCCAATATTGCCCAATTTAATACTGACATTCGCTTTCCTCCTCCATTAAGTAATTGAAAATTAATATGACTTGTAACCTAGTAGTACAGCATGGCAGAAATAAATTACCCATTCCAAGTCTCTGAAAAGCTTACACTGTATTCATTTTGAATTGTGTTGTAGCGTCTCCGAAGGAGAGATTTTGTTAGGGTAGCTCTTCTGAAAGAAGCATTTTGAATTCACAGCGGTACTAGTACCGCAAGGCGAAAGGTCACCATTCAGCTAATGCCTAACGGTACACTATGCGAAGACCAGTCAGATCTTTCAGGCTAACGCCAAAAATACCTATTTGATAGGTAACCAATTTCTCAAACATTCTGACTCCTATAAAACGTTTAGGAGCCCCAATTGTTCAAATATATTACTCTGTCTGTAAAGGCGACAGGCGGATTCGAACCGCCGGATGGAGGTTTTGCAGACCTCTGCCTTACCACTTGGCTATGTCGCCGCACTCACAATAACTAATAATAACAGAATTTAGCCCAGATTGCATGGTTCAGAAGAAAATTTCTTTAAGGATGGATTGTCTTGAATAACTGGACAGCCAAGAAGGCTATCCTGGGGTGATTTGGGATTAGGGACTTAATTTCACTTCGTCGGCAAAATTATCCCAACGGACAAAGTAAAATGGTCCAGCGACAGAACCCCAAATATGATCATCGGTTTCGGGATTACGTCCTCTGTCACGGCTGATGAATTTCTCACCGTCAATTTCAAAATCGCTATCTAAATAGGTGGTCTGTCTGTTGCGGACAACTATACAACCTTTACCTGGTTCGACTGTGCCTTTGAAGTGGCTACCAGCCCACTCTACAATCATATTGCAACCGGAGAGTTTTTCTAAGTGATCGCTCGTTAACTTATGCAGACGTTCTAAGTCACGGGATGCACCGTAAAAGTCTTTTTCGTCTTTGACAGTATAGTTTTCAATATGGATTTTATTTCCTGCTGTCATTAACTTTAACACCCGTAACCGGTAGGGGTCATTGAGCATATAGTCATAAGCTTGTTCTACAAACAAACTCACCCCTGATAGCAGTAAGTAAGGTAGGGGACGCATACACACACGAATATGGGCAAAAAAAGCCGGATTCTCAAAAACTTGGGCTTGATTACTAAAATCAGCCGCCATCCAACGGGCTAAGGTGGCAATATCTGTAGAATGAGTCATAGCAATTTTGGATTTTGGATTTTGGTTTTGGTACACAGGCTTAAAACCATCTGATATTTATTGGCTCATTTTAAACCTTGACGTATCAACCCATCTGGAGAATTCAAAAAAGTATAACTTACGCAAGTGTCAGACGCAATGTCTATTTTTAAGGTGCGTCAGTTGTCAAAAATCTGTTTATCCTAACTAATTTACAGGTCTGAGACACCCTACTAATATGCCACTTGCGTAAATCCTGAAAAGGTCAATATTTCACATTCCAAAATCTCAGATCCAACATGGTATTGACCACAACGCCCAGCAACATAATCACGAGTACGGTTATCCAGAGGATTAAGAAAAATTTGCTCTGTAGCGCCAAATCCTACCAATTGGCAAAAGAGAGGACCGAAAATTTACAAATGACTCTTTGTCTGTCTTTCCATAGTGGTAAGATGAGGAAAGAGCCAAGGAAAGAATCAGGGTTGGAAATAGTTACGGATAGTTCGTATCCATGAAGGTGTTGATGACGAATTCATAACTGACCTCATATCCATAACATTGATGAAATGGGCAAAATTAATGAAGTAATTCCTAATGTGACTAAACCACAAATAGTAAGAATTACTTGTGAGTAAATTGGGGAATTCAGGGGAAATCTTTATTGAGGTAGCGGGAGTATTTTTACAAGTCTAACGAGTTAAAGATAACAGATTACTGTAAAGAATACGACAACTTAGTTTCCGTAATTGCTCACCTCGTTCGATAAATAAATCAGTATTCTGGAAGAGACTTCCCAGAAGGTATAGGTCTAAAAGATGAGACTCCATCCCAACTATCAACAATAACAACTAATCCCTTTTTACCCTTAGCCTTGAGTTCAGTATTAGCACGTTCTAAGAGTTCTTGATTGATGGAAAGTAAAATATTTTCTGTCCGTGGTTTCAGATAGTCCCTTAACCGTCGTCCTAACTGAGGACCTTCTTTGGTTTTTGGCGTAATTTTCGCAACACCAACCGATAGTTCTGCTTCTACCCCCACATATATCGGTTTTTTCAGAAAATCCACCACCTCAGTAAACAATTTTGCAAAATAGTCGGATTTGAGGCTGATTTTCATTGCTTCCAGACTTTCACTCACTTGACCAGCAATGGCCAGAAGAATAGCGGTCACATCCACATCAGCCATTTCCAGGACACGAGTAGACTCAAAATATACTACCTGAAATTATTGCTTCTCCAATTCTGGTTTCAGACGTAACAAATCCTTAGATTTCCCACACACAACCCAGGCGTCCTGTAAATAACTGACAGGTGGGAAGATCCGGTGAAATATTGCTGATATCTTGTAGCAAGTCCTCAGTAATTTTGCTATGCCACACTGAAGCAAAATCAAGATAGTACAATAGTAGGGACGATTCGCAGCATTTTCAATCATTAGCGGTTTGCTCGGATTACAAGCCTGATAAAATCATTCTAAATCTAGCAGCATAATTAAAAAATGAGTTCAGGAATTTAGACGTTCAGGAGTTGAGGAATTCAGAATTTTATAAAAATTGATTCCCAGATCAACTCCACCATCCATCAAACGAAAAGAGTTGGCAGCACTAACCATACAATTTATGATAAATCTTCAAAAGAGCCATTAAGTATTTATACATCAGGCAAGTTTTGAAAATATTCTTGAAACGCTTTATATAAATTTATTTTTCGTGCTGATTATTATATGAATAATATAGCATAGTTTTCCCGCAGTTTTACTCCTTAAGAATAAATGATTTCCTTATACAATTCAGAACTTACACCAAAACTCTCTGAAACCCTCTTTTCTTCTTATCTTAATATCTACGAAATGCTTCGCAAATGTGCATTCGTGGATAGTTTTGCTAAAAATTGTTTCCCATTCTTCGGTAGTATGGCTAATACAGTAAGTGTTTCACAATCCAAAGTTTTTCGACAGAGGCTTCGCCAAACGTGCAAAATTCAAAATCCAAGATTGTATAAGTTATGACTACTTCCCCAGTTACTGTTAATTGGTCTATTCTGCTACAACAATTATTAGACCGTCAATCATTATCCCGTACTCAAGCAGCAGAGTTGATGCAAGGATGGATCAATGAAGCCGTCCCTCCAGAATTATCAGGGGCAATTTTAATAGCCTTGAATTTCAAAGGCCTTTCTGCTGAAGAGTTGACAGGAATGGCAGAAGTTTTAAAATCTCTTTCCATACAAACAACAGAAGTCCAATCTCAAATTCCCCTGGTTGATACCTGTGGCACTGGTGGAGATGGGGCATCAACTTTTAATATTTCTACAGCAGTGGCTTTTGTGACTGCGGCTGCTGGTATACTTGTAGCTAAACATGGTAGTCGTTCTGCCTCTAGTTTGACCGGAAGTGCGGATGTTTTAGAAGCTTTAGGTGTTAACTTAAGTGCTACTAGTGACAAGGTGCAAGCAGCACTTAAAGAAGTGGGAATTACGTTTTTATTTTCCCCTGGTTGGCATCCAGCACTGAAAGCAGTTGCACCATTACGGAAAAATTTAAAGGTACGAACGGTATTTAATTTACTGGGTCCACTCGTAAATCCTTTGCGTCCCACTGGGCAAGTAATTGGAGTTTTTGATCCCAAGCTGATAGAAATAATTGCCCAAGCATTAAATCAGTTGGGAACACAGAAGGCGATCGTATTACATGGCAGAGAAAAATTAGATGAAGTGGGGTTAGGCGATATCACCGACTTGGCAGTATTAGCTGATGGTGAGGTGCTGTTAACCACCATTAATCCCCAAGAAGCAGGTGTGAAAAGCGCGCCTATCACAGCCTTAAAGGGTGGAAATGTTCAGGAGAATGCCAAAATTCTCAAGAAAGTGCTGCAAGGTAAGGGAACTCAGGCACAACAGGATGCAGTGGCGCTAAATGCTGCTTTGGCGTTGCAAGTAGCAGGTGTGATTCCCTTATTTAACCATGCTCAAGGCGTGAGTTTAGCTAGGGAAATTTTAGAAAGCGGTAGCCCTTGGAGAAAGTTGGAACAGTTAGTTGAATTCCTGCGGGATTAATTTCTGAGCGGGCTTGGAATCCTAATTCTACGACATTGCGCTTTATGGTAACGTCGTAGTTGCCAAAAAAGTGATGTCCTAGCAATCCTGTTTCTAATTCTGCACCTGCAATCGCCACGGGAACTTTATTAACCATCATTCCACCAACTTCCATTGACTCCAGATAGCCCACGGGGAATTCCACAGCTTTGGAACTAACAGTATTGGGTTTCGCTTTTCCCACCAACACCACACCCAAAGCACTGGCTATTTCTTGAGTAATCACCGTCCCACCAGCCCCCGTATCCACAATCATCTCAAATCGTTGCCGACCATTAAAAGTAACTTCCACAATTGTTGTACCACCAACTCGCCGTTGAATCGGGGCAATAAAGACCACGTTATTTTCAGCTACAACTTCCGAAGAAGGAAAAACAGGTTTTGGAGGTGGTAGTGGTTGTGTTTGTCTAGTGGGATAGGGAGTGCGTTGTAATTTAGGGGGTTTTGGTTGGGGAACAGCAACAACCACCTGTGGCGGTTTAGTAAATGGAGATACCAAATTACCGGGTTCAGCTTTTTGTCGTGCTAATTCAATTTGATCCTGGTATTCAGTAATTTGTCTTTGAGCAAACGGAAAATTCGGGCTGTCTGGTTGTACCTGTTCCATGAGAGAGATCGCATCCTGCAACTTAATTCACCACTAAATTCCAATCATCTGGAGATTGAGTAGATTGACTGATACTCGAACCACCAAGAGCTTTATCAAGAGCCAATTCCAAAGTACTTGGTCCAGTGACCAACTCCTTTTGTGCGGTTTTCGGCTTGCAGATGGTGTCCCTAGCTTCTTATTAGGCCGCTGTATCGCTGCCAAATTACCAACAGACACAGATTTATGATTACCAGCAGTATTACCAGTAGTCCATTTGTTCTCACCACAGGCAACACTCAAAACTGCTAGACTACCAGAGAGAAAAATTAGGGCTGCACGGGATAAAAAAGATTGAAGCATAGTGAATGTTTTAACCGCCCTGGCTGCTCTTTCCAAGAGTACCGCCCCCACCGAATTAAAGATGGTTCAGGTTTAATTATTTTAAAACCAAGATTTTCAGTAGGATACTTTTGTATTTTCCTATACAGGAATACTATTCTCTTGTATAGGATTGTATAATAGCTACAGGAAATTTCCTAATTCTCGATGAAAATATCAATATTGTTTCTGGCATTACCAGATATTACCTGTGAGGAATCATATCCTCTGAAAAGGAATTTAAGGTTGTCATTTTCTATAAGTAGAGGTATTATTACCTGTGTCTAGTGCAGTTCTAATTGATTTTGAGCAAATTTATCAAGTCAGGGGCAATAAAGTTAGTTTATCTCCAAGATTTGATGAATATGCTTCATATTTTAAACTAGCGTTTAGGGATATCAAGGCTGAGTCGAGCAGTTTTTCTTCTGAACAACGTGATGCATTAAGAGATTTCGCCTACTCTTGAATTGAGCCAACGAAAAAAGTTACAGGGTTTTCGGATATCCTTAAAGCAAAAACTTATTTTCTTTTTTTGAATCTTACCTCCCAAAGAGCATCTTATGTTTTTGTATTGATGCTATTGACTCCTTCATTGATACAATTGTTGATTGTATTGAGCAGTAATGATCCTGAATATCAGACTGTTTTATCTGATCCTTGAGAGGAATTGCATTTACATTACGAACGTATTCCAGAAGTAAAGCCGGAGGATAGTAGTGCCTGGTTGCGAAACATATTCGATCAGGCCATTGCAGAAGTTTGAGCTTAGTCTTGCTAGGCTTATTAAAACTCACTCACTACAAAAAACAAAAGAGCTAGAGAAAAATTTGAGATTTTGATACAAAAGTACAGAGAGACTCCTTGCCAAAAGATCCGTTTTTTGATGACTCAGATGGCGATAATTTTCCCAAAGGTACTGACAAACCAGATTTTGTATTTAGAAAAATTCGGTTTTTTATGCCGGAACTTCAAGGTGCTTCTTGTAGATAGAGGCCGATTTATGTATATTGTTCACCAAGCTTTTCCCTCTGTTTGTCCTGTATAGGGCTATACAGACGAAGGATGCCGTACAAGACCTAGCGATCAGGAGTTGAAATAGCAATTTGCAATTATAGAAATCAATATTCTACATCATGTAGAGTCTCCACTTAAATAAACCATGAGAAAATATACTTTTGTAGTCCTATAAAGAACTAAATTTAAATTATAGAAGAGAGAAACCCCCTCTTGTATTTCCAATTACCTATTACCAACTATTTATGTCTTTATCTGATCCAATACCGACTCTACTTGTCTTAGCAGATGGAACAACTTATCACGGTTGGTCTTTCGGTGCTATGGGAACAGCCATTGGGGAAGTTGTGTTTAACACTGGTATGACTGGATATCAAGAAGTGTTGACTGATCCTAGTTATAGCGGTCAAATTGTCATTTTTACCTATCCTGAATTGGGGAATACTGGTGTTAATCCCGAAGATGAGGAATCAGCAAAACCCTATGTCAGAGGTGCGGTCGCTCGTAATATCTGTCACAAACCCAGTAACTGGCGCTCTACACAATCTCTACCAGACTACCTCAAACAACACCAGATCCCCGGTATCTTCGGCATCGACACCCGCGCCCTCACCCGCAAAATTCGGATGTATGGTGCTATGAACGGTGGTATTTCTACCTCCATTACAGATGAAGCAGAATTATTAGAACTGGTGCAAGCGGCTCCTAACATGACAGGATTAAATCTGGTGAGGGAAGTTACCACCCCAGCAGCTTATGAATGGTCTGAAGCCACCACTGCTGCTTGGGAATTTAACCCAGAGGGAGTAGCTAAAATTGGCGAAACTTTCACTGTTGTTGCTCTTGACTTTGGTGTGAAACGTAATATCTTACGCCGTTTAGCCAGTTATGGTTGTCGGGTGATAGTTGTTTCTGCCGATACACCACCAGAAGAAATCCTCAAATACAATCCAGATGGGATATTTCTCTCCAATGGACCAGGTGATCCAGCCGCAGTGACAGAAGGCATTAGCACCGTTAAAGCATTACTAGAAAGCCAAAAACCCATGTTTGGTATTTGTATGGGACACCAAATTCTGGGTCACGCACTGGGGGCAGAAACCTTTAAACTTAAATTTGGGCATCGTGGGTTAAATCAGCCCACAGGTCTACAACAGCGAATAGAAATCACCAGTCAAAACCACAGTTTTGCTATTGATCCGGATTCATTACCATCAGCAGTTGTAGAGGTTAGTCACCTTAACCTAAACGATCGCACCGTTGCTGGGGTACGTCACAAATCTCTACCTGTCTTTTCTGTACAGTATCACCCAGAAGCTAGTCCCGGTCCCCACGATGCAGATTACTTGTTTGAGCAGTTTGTGCTAGAAATGCAAACAGCACGTCAAGCAGCGATCGCTTAGGCTAAAAATAGAAAAATGGCCAGGTTGTTAATTGATAACGGGTAATGGGTAATAATCTTTCCCATTTCACAATCCCTAGTATTTTCAAGGTCAAAACTCAAAAGACAAATACAGGAATTTTGAATTTCGAATTTATTTGTCCCCAGTACCCAATCTAGACAACTTGCTCAAAAATTATCTATACTTGAGCGTTTACTTTCAGTTAAGAGGACGAGGAGGGAATTATTGCTGAACCACTGAATCTAACCGTTAGCCTGAGAGGCACTCGCGAAGTCCGGGATAACTATCAGCTATTCCGCCTCACAGGTTTGTTAGACGCTTTTTCTGAGCCGACATTTCGCAAAATCCTGTCCAATAAGATTAATGAAGGTCCAAAGCACATAATTCTGGATCTTTCACAAATCGACTTTGTTGATAGCTCAGGTTTGGGTGCGCTGGTACAACTAGCCAAGCAAGCTAATAGCACAGGTACTTTGCAAATTGTTACTAATGCTCGTGTAACTCAAACGGTCAAGCTTGTTCGCTTGGAAAAATTCCTAGCCCTACAAACCACTGTTGATGCGGCACTAGACAATATCAAGTCGTCTTGATTGCTTGACCAAAAACAATAAATTAAGCTATCCAATAAAAGCTTATGGATAGCTTGATTTTTATAAGAAAATAGGCTGTAAAGACATCAAAATCTAGAAATCCAAAAAGTTTTTAGGTTTTGATGTCTTTACAGCCGACAAGGAGTATGGCTTACACCACTATCCGCTATCAGAAGTCAAGAAAGAGATACTAATTTAGTATCTCCTACTTCCTGGCCCCAGGCTTCTCCCTAATGAGAACTGACCAATTAAAAAAATAAATAATACAGCTTCAGTAATTTTTTCTAGTGTTGAATATGCTAGGTATGGTAAGATAGCTTGCTGCATAAAGAATAAATGTTCGCGAAAATAATCTCCCAGATATTTTAGTAGGTCAAGGAATGATTAACTTGTGAAGCCCAAGGAGGAAGAAGCTAAAAATGAAGGAGATGGAGTTGCAAAGCTAGATTCATCTGAAACTCCCTCATTGTTGGTAAACACGACGCAATTACCCCAACCAATATCCCAGGCACAAGTGCAACAAATTTCTCCTTCTGCCTTAGCTTACTTGGGGGACGCGATTTACGAACTATATGTTAGAATATTCTTTCTGTTGCCACAGCAACGGCCAGAAAGTTACCATTGTTTGGTAGTGGCGCAGGTAAGAGCAGAAACACAAGCCCTACATTTGCGATCGCTGACTCCACATTTAAGGAGTAACGAATTAGAAATTGTCCGCCGAGGTCGCAATGCTGCCACAGGCCGACCTAAGCGACTTAACCCCGAAATTTATCAACAGGCAACTAGTCTAGAAACTTTAGTTGGCTATTTATATCTCACCGATTACCCCCGTTTAATCGAACTGTTGCAAAAAATCCATCTAGAGAAATAGTTAATAGCTCAATCTCCGGACAGGAAAATCAATCGTCACGGTTCATTAAGTTGAGTTAATCGTGATGCCCACCCATCCGCTAAGTACCATAATCCCATGACTAATCAACCACGAAAAATCAATATTACTGGCGAAACAAAGCGTGTCCAACCCATAAAAATCAAAGGTAAGCGCGTTATAGCTAATCCTACTCGTCATCAAACCAAGGGAGAAAGTAAATCCTTCTCCAGTAAACCACGCCCATCTCACCAGTCTTCCCTGCCTACCCCAGCAATCAAATCACCAGAAGAAAGCGATCTCATTTACGGTCGTCATCCAGTATTAAGTGCGCTGGAAAATCAGCGTGGACTTAACCGTCTCTGGATTACTGCTCGTCTGCGCTACGATCCTCGATTTCATCATTTAATTCTCCAAGCTAAGGACAATGGCACAGTTATAGACGAAGTTGAACCCAAGCGTTTAGACCAAATCACCGACGGAGCTAATCACCAAGGTATAGCAGCACAAATTGCTCCTTATGCCTACATGGAATTAGAAGATCTTATTACACAAGCAAAATCAGTCACTGACCCCGTCATTGTAGTTGCCGATGGGATCACCGATCCTCATAACTTGGGGGCAATTATTCGGACAGCAGAAGCAATAGGCTCACAAGGATTAGTTATTCCCCAAAGAAGGGCTTCTGGGATTACTTCAACGGTTGTTAAAGTAGCCGCAGGTGCTTTGGAAAACTTTCCTGTAGCTAGAGTGATCAATCTCAGTCGTGCTTTAGAACAACTCAAAGAAGCTGGTTATTGGATTTATGGAACTGCTGCTGCAGGTAGTGAACCTATACATACGGTGAAGTTCAGCGGCTCCACTGTTTTAGTAATTGGATCTGAAGGCGACGGTCTGAGTATGTTGACACAACGTTCTTGCGATATTTTAGTCTCAATTCCCTTACAGGGAAAGACTCCCAGCCTCAATGCATCCGTGGCAGCAGGCATGGCGCTTTACGAAATTTATCGTCAACGCTCATTAAATACCCTATATCTTGATAAATTACGCACAATTTCTTTGAAAAAATAATCCTAAAAGAGTATAAAGAAATGTAAAACAAAATAAATCCAAGATATTGTTTAACACCCTGTAGCACGTTTATAAGCTGGTGAAACCCATGAAAACCATTTGGCATAACCTCAAAGAACAGCTGATTAGTGTATCTAATAGCCTCGGCTTGGCTTGGTGGGTAGAGATTGTCACCCAAAATCCTTGTTGCACATACTACTTTGGACCATTTTTCAGTTCAGAGGAAGCAACACTGGCAAGTAAGGGCTACATAGAAGACCTGGAAATGGAAGGAGCGCAAGGAATTATAGTTAATGTCAAGCGTTGTAAACCTTATGATTTGACTATTGCTGAAGACCTGGGGGAACGGATTGACCGTAAAGTAAAGCCTGCCTTTAGCGGTCAAATATAAGATAGATCAGCAGTTATTAGTCAGCTGTCAGCAGTCAAACTAGCTTGACGGTTTACTTTTCAAATAGACTGTGTTGTGCACATCGCTGTAAATCCATAGGCTATCATTGTTCTTGGGCTTAATCCTAAGAACAATGACCAACATACAAAACAATACTTGTCGGTTAAAGCAGAAGGGGGGAAGCTAGTTACCAACTCCCAATATTACCCAAAAATGCAAATTACTCAAAGTTTCCACACAGCCATACTTGTCACTGACTTAGAACGCTCAGAACAGTTTTATGGACAAGTATTAGGATTAGCAAAAATAGACCGAACGCTAAAATACGCTGGTGCATGGTATGAAATTGGCAATTATCAACTTCACCTGATAGTTGCATCTAGTGTCCCTACCGAAAATCAAAATGAAAAATGGGGACCTAACCCGGACGTCCCTTTCTCAGTTGTTGACCTAGAAATAGCAAAAGCAGAACTACTGAGTCAAAATTATCTTATTCAAGGCAGTCCGTCCGGTCGTCCTGCTATTTTTACTAAAGATCCAGATGGAAATATCATCGAACTAAGTTAGCAATAAGTTCTTTCTCAAGAGAGGGGTGAGAAGATAGGGAAGATTATCTAAGATAGTCAATATATAGTGTTTAAACAGGGAGAAATGACATACCTATTTACCAAAATCACTTATACTGCTTTAACAACACTTCCTTTTGCTATGGCAATGTCTTCTCCTCAAAATTCACAGGTTCCAGCGCAAAATGCAAAAAAGGAAAGGCAATATTTCGTGAATGGGATTTTTCCTAATGTCAGTTCTACAGGCAACTGGTATGATGTGGGTCATTATACTCAGATAATTTGGCTGAATACTGCTGCTGTTGGTTGTGGTGTTACGCGTGGTGGTGGTAAGGATATTTTGGTTTGTCGCTACAGTCACCCAGGAAATTATCGAGGACAAAAGGTGTATGAAGAGTTTGTGATGAAAATCATTACTTACAGTTATACTGATCCTCTGTTAGAAACTACTCCCGATGATGCTAGTTGGGGTTGGGAGATAGATAGAACTTATCAAGATTTGGGTGAGGGACAGTCCTCTGGACAGGCTATGCGCTCGCAACTACAACAATTACTAATTGACTGTGAAACAGAACCTGCAAATTATTTGCTGATTCGTCGTTTAGAAGAATTGGGGGATACATTAGAACAAGTGAGTGATCGCCTCAACCAATTAGAATCAATGGGGTTAATAGTAATTGCTACAGAACAAAAATATACATCTGAATCTGCCAATATCCGCATTGAATTATTTAGCTTACTTCAAGAAATTCAACGTCAACAACGCAGTCGCCGCATCCGTCAAGGACACGCTAAAAATCGTCTCGAAGCCTCACCACCACCAGGTAAAGTCGCCTACGGCTACCGCAGAGGTAAAGGAAAATATACTGTTGATCGCAGTAGATCACCTATAGTTAAAGATTTTTTTGACAACTTTTTACTTTATGGTTCTCTCCGTGGTTCAGTTCGCTATTTAGCCAAAAAATACGGTAAAAAAATATCTGTCACCACTGGAAGGCGTTGGTTAACGAATCCCGTTTACCGTGGAGATACTGCTTATCAAAATGGAGAAGTTATCTCTGATACCCATTTGGGCATTATTTCTAGGGAAGAAGCAGCACAAGTTGATCGACTTTTACGCCGGAATAGCCGTTTACCATCTCGTACCGCTAGTGCGCCCCATTCTTTAGCTGGTTTGGTTGTTTGTAGCCAATGTCAGGCGCAAATGACTGTTACTCGTGTTACTCAGCGTTATCAAAATCAGGAGTATTTGTATTTACGCAATACAAAATGTCCCCAAGTTCCTAAATGTCGTGCTATTCCTTACTCAGAAGTTTTAGACAAGACGATTGAAATTGTTTGTCGAGACTTACCTTTAGCAGTAGCAGGGATAAATTTTTCTCAACTTGAGGCTATTAAAAATAGTTTAAGTGATGCCCTCGCACGACAACAAGAAATCCTCCAACAATTACCCACATTCATAGAAACTGGAGTTTTTGATATAGAAACAGCCAAAATCAGAGCTTACAAACTCCGCACAGAAATTTCTCAACTCCAAGCCAAGTTAGCAACTCTCCCACCTGTAAACTTGCGTTCTGCTGCTGAAGCTGTTTCTATTTCCCAATTTTGGTTAGATTTATCAGAAGTAGAACGAAGATTTTATTTACGAGAATTCATTCGCCAAATAGATATCATGCGCAATGATAAAAAGTGGGATTTACAGGTAAGTTTCATTTTTTAATTTGTTAATGGTTAGTTTTCAGTGCAGGGCGAACGCATGTAATTATGGTACATATATACTAAGGAACGAGAAAGGTAGG